>FLNW01001310.1_pt1 | contig 18420 bp, 17 predicted proteins | sample 1140371 | NCBI WGS metagenome assembly FLNW01 (sample SAMEA3878170, study PRJEB12797) | bioreactor metagenome | biome: Moose rumen | place: Sweden | collected 2011-10
GAATTTTTAGAAGTACCCTTAACAATTAAAATTACGAATGAAATATATTATTAAACCTTTTTATATCCTGTACCAGTATCTGGTAGCATGGCCGATATTGGCAGTGCTGACGATGTTTACCGCCATCTTCACCATCTGCACCGTTCATTGGCGGAATGCCGAGTTTGTACACAAAGTGCAGCAATTCTGGTCCCGGTCATTCTTTTGGCTGATGTTTCTGCCAGTTTCTGTCGATGGCGCCGAGCATATTCAGCCGGGGCAGAGTTATGTTTTCGTCTCCAACCACCAGTCGATGTTCGATGTATGGCTGGTGTACGGGTGGTTGCCGGTCGTCTTCAAATGGCTGATGAAAGCGGAGTTGCGCAAGGTGCCCTTTGTCGGAACCGGCTGCAAGGCGGCGGGACATATCTTCATCGACCGGCGCAATGCGAAAGCGGCAATGGAGAGTCTCCGCGAGGTGGAGAAACAGCTCACCAACGGTGTCTGCACGGTCATTTTTCCGGAAGGCACCCGTTCTCTGAACGGCGAAGTGGGACGATTCAAACGCGGAGCCTTCCAGATAGCCATCGACCTTGCTCTGCCGGTGATACCACTCTCTCTCACCGGATGTTTCGAGGTGATGCCCAAAGGCAAACCGTTTGTCAACCGTCATTCCGTGCACATGCATATAGGCGAACCGATTGACCTCAGCCAGTTCAAGGATGCAGAAGGCAACGCCGATTCCAACGCAGCAGTCGAGGCTGTCCGTAATGCTGTCATCACCGGTTGCCGGAAATCCTAATTCATAATTTGTAATTTTAATTTTAAGTATCATGTATTCCGATCCGAAAGATTGTCTCTATTGCCAGAACAATGAGACCTTGCACAATTTGATGATAGAGATTGCGCATCTGCGTGTCTCTCGTGCTTTTGTTTTCAAGGAGCAGACTTACAAAGGCCGTTGCCTGGTGGCATATGACGGTCATGTGAACGACCTGAACGAGTTGAGCGACGAGCAACGCAATCTGTTTATGGCAGATGTGGCAGATGTGACACGTGCGATGCAGAAGCTCTTCAAGCCCGAGAAGATCAACTACGGTGCTTATTCCGACAAACTGAGTCACCTGCATTTTCATCTGGCTCCGAAATATGTGGATGGTCCGGACTACGGCGGGACTTTCCAGATGAACCCCGGCAAAGTGTATCTGAGCGACGCTGAATACCAAGAGATGGCAGAGGCGATGCGTAAGGAATTAAAAATTACGAATTAAGAATTACGAATTACCGATTTGCTTTTTCGTGAGATCATAGGTCAAGAGGAAGTCAAGCACCAGCTGCGGCAGTCCGTGCGTGAGGGGCGGATACCCCATGCGCAGTTGTTTGCCGGTGTATCCGGAACAGGCAAGTTGCAGTTGGCATTGGCGTACGCCCAGTACGTCAATTGTCCCCATCGTACGGACGAAGACAGTTGCGGTGAGTGCCCGACCTGCCGCCAATATCAAAACCTGCAGCATCCGGATCTGCATTTTGCTTTTCCCATCGTGAAGACGGACGGAGGAGATACGTGCGATGCGTTTATGGAGCCATGGCGCAGTATCATCCTGGAGCAGCGGTATTTTGATTTGGACGACTGGTACAAGGAGCTGGGAGTAGAGACCAAGCAGGGGATGATTTACGAGAAAGAGAGTTCGGAGATACTGCGCAAACTGAGTCTCAAGCCTTTTGGAGACGGGTTCAAGGTGATGATTATCTGGCAGCCCGAAAAGATGAACGCCACATGTGCCAACAAACTGCTCAAGATATTGGAGGAACCTCCCGAGCGTACACTTTTTATCATGGTGAGCGAGCATCCCGAACAGTTGCTGAGTACCATCCAGTCGCGCGTTCAGACAATCCGTGTTCCCCGGCTGAAGGATAAGGAGATAGCCGAAGCGCTGGCAGTACGCCACCACATAAGCATAGCCGATGCGGAGGATATAGCACGTATAGCCAACGGCAGTTATCTGCAAGCACTGAAAAAATCCGATGAAACCGAAGAAAACCGGCAGGAATTGCGTGATTTCATAGCTTTGTTCAGAGATGCATACACAGTAGGAGTTCTGAAAGATCCGAAAATGAAATTCGAATCGCTGAAGCGTTTGCGTCAGTGGAGTATGGATATGGCGGACAGCAAAGTAGGCCGGGAGAAACAGAAACATTTCCTACAGTATGCCCAGAATCAGGTGCGTGAGAACTATATCCGCAATTTCGGTCATCAGGAATTAAACTACCAGATGTCCGACGAACGTGATTTCTCCGTCAAGTTTGCTCCTTTTATCCACAACGGCAACGCGGAACAGATCATGCTCGAACTGGAGAAAGCCGAGCGGCAGATAGAGCAGAACGGCAATGCGAAAGTGATATTTTTTGACCTGTGTCTGCAAATGATAATATTGATAAAAAAACCGAAAGAATGAAAACATATACAGTAGGCAATCCGCATGAGCAATTGGGAGCCTCAGCCACCAAGCGCAACTCGGCGCATATGTTGCCTGTGAGCGACTGGCTCAGCGATCTGCCGGAAAATACGCAGTTGACCGACCTGATAGAGGTTCAGTTCAAACAGACCCGCAAAGGTTATTTCCACAACAGTCAGCATCTGGCTTTGGAAAAAGGCGTCAAGGTGGTAGTGGAAGCAACGACGGGTCAGGATTTAGGCGAAGTGGTGCTGACCGGCAAGCTGGTAGAGCTTCAGATGAAAAAGAACAGGATTGACACTTCGCGGTATGAGGTGCGCAACGTGATACGCATCGCCACCGAGGAGGATCTGAACCGCGCGTCGCAAGCCCATGCCCGCGAGCAGGAGACGATGATCAAAGCACGCCAATTGGCCAAATCGCTCGGGTTGGAGATGAAGATAGGTGATGTGGAGTTTCAGGGCGACGGTACCAAAGCTATTTTCTATTACATAGCAGACGGTCGTGTCGATTTCCGCCAGTTGATCAAAGTATATGCCGAGACATTCCGTATCCGTGTGGAAATGAAACAGATAGGTGCGCGTCAGGAGGCGGGTCGCATAGGCGGTACGGGTCCCTGCGGCCGCGAGTTGTGCTGCTCGACATGGATGATCAATTTCTCGTCGGTAGGCACAGGTGCCGCCCGCATTCAGAATATCTCTCCGAATCCGCAGAAACTGGCAGGCATGTGCGCCAAGTTGAAATGCTGTCTGAATTACGAGGTGCCGGTATATGATGATGCATCCAAGCATCTGCCATCCCGAAACACGCAGCTGGAGACCAAGGAAGCGACATGGTATCTTTTTTCCTCCGATCCGCTGGCAGGCAAAGTGACCTATTCCTCGGATCAGCGTACGGCCGCCAACCTGCAGACTATCTCGGTCCGTCGTGCGCATGAAATTATCGCAATGAACAGCCGCGGTGAGAAACCCGACACGCTGGAAGGGACAAAAGCCGTCACCCATGAGATAGGTTATCAGAACACTATCGTTCATGAGGATGTAACACGTTTTGACAAGAAACGCAATAACCGTAACCACCACGACCGCCGTGACCATAGAGACAACAGGCCAGACAAACCTCATCATCAAGAGCAACATGAATAAACCAATCCTGCAAATCCTATTGGTAGCATTAGCGGCATTATTGTTTTCAGGATGCCGCAAGAATATCGTATATAGCAGTTTTTATCCGATGGAATCGGAGAAATGGCATATAGATTCTGTGGTGAAAGCCGACTATACGATAGCGGATACATCGGCAGGTTACCAAATACTGGTATATGTGCGTCATACGGAGCGCTATCCTTATCAAAACATGTGGCTTTTTATAGGAGACAGTCTTCACCGCGACACGATTGAGTTTTATCTGGCAGACGACCGCGGTAATTGGTTGGGAGACAAGCATCACGGGTTTATCGAGATGCCGGTGCTGTATGAAGAATGCAGGCATTATCCGGACAGCGGTGTCTATCATCTGGAGATCCAACAGGCAATGCGGGATACGATGTTGCGCGGAATCACGGACATAGGTGTGGAAGTGGTAATGAATAACGAGAAATGAATATCCCGGATGCGTACGTATCTGAAAGGTCAGAACGCAGGAGATGAGTAAGAATAAACTGAAAAAGTTTGCGGAGATGGAGACATTCAGCAATGTCTTCCAATGCGGGGCACGCGATCTGAACCGAATGCAGACAGCGCAAGCCGACGGTTCACCTGTAAAGCATGAGATGGCAGGCTGTTGGGGCGGGCGGTATTTCCACAACACCAACCCTATCGTGCTGGAAATAGGTTGTGGCAGAGGCGAATATACGGTAGGTTTGGCAATGCGTTACCCGCGCAAGAACTTTATCGGCGTGGATATCAAAGGAGCACGTATGTGGGCCGGTGCTAAAGAAGCAGAAAATGCCGGCTTGAGGAATGTTGCTTTTCTGCGTACCAACATAGAGGTAATCACTTCGTTTTTTGCTGCAGGCGAGGTGGATGAGATTTGGATCACATTCTGCGATCCGCAGATGAAAAAAGCCACCAAACGGCTGACGAGCACTTGGTTTATGCAGCGTTACCAACAGATTATGAGACCGACAGGCGTTATTCATCTGAAAACCGACAGTCCTTTCCTCTATACTTACACCATGGAAATGCTGCGGCTAAATCCATATCCGGTGTTGTGCAGCACTGCTGATTTATACGGTGAAACCGGATGGAACGAGCGATTACAGGATGCTCGTGCTTTGCAGACGCATTATGAAAAACAATGGCTTGACCGCGGTTTGACTATCAAATATATAGAATGGCAGCTCACCCCGCTAAGCCAATGGGAAGAGCCAACTATAGCAATAGAGAAAGATACTTACCGCAGCTACGGACGCAATTACAACAGTCCGCAATAAAAAAGCACCGCACGGTGCTTTTTTGTTTATCCCACATTGAACTGCGAACCTCCGATAAACTCGCGCAGGAGCGATGTGCGGGGAACCAAATCCGCCTCCAATGGTTCGAAGAACTTGAGGAAGAACTGTAGTTGCTTAGCCATTTCATATTCCGGAGCGGTAGCGGGAACTGTCTGCAGTGCGCGCTCCACATTCACTTTGATTGCCGGCAGTTCGTACACCATGCTGGTGTCGAACATGGCATCTGCTTCCCGGCGGAAAGGCTCGATCCATTTCGCTTCACCTGCGCGTACAGACTGCCAAAGCGCGATGGTTTCCATAGGCGAGTGTCCGCGAGTGCGCAAGTCACGGCTTATACGGCGCAGCAAACGGTTGACTGTAGTGGTAATCCATCGCTCTCCGTCCAGCGAGATAGGACTCATCGGAGCTGCGAAAACCTTGTATTTCCCCTCTGCCGGAATATTCTCCGTCAATAGCGGGTTGAGCGCATGAATACCCTCAATTACCAAGATGTTTTTCGACTGTAGTTGTAGTTTCTCTCCATTATATTCGCGTTTGGATGTCAAGAAATTGAATGTGGGAAGATTAACTTGTCGGCCGGTAATCAATCCCTGCAAATCATTGCTTAAGAGTTCCAAATCCAAAGCGTGTACACTCTCGTAATCAGGTTTACCGTTTTCGTCCAAGGGTGTACGGCCGGACTCAACGAACCAGTTGTCCAGCGATAGTGCCACCGGTTGGCGGCCTGATGCCAAAAGCTGCAGGCACAAGCGATGCGATGTGCTTGTTTTTCCGCTGGACGAAGGGCCTGCCAGTAGTACGATACGTATTTCCGGCCGAGTGCAGATGTCTTTCGCTATACGCGCCAGCTGTTCGTCGTGCCAAGCTTCACCGTCGGCTACCAGTTGTGCTCCGAGTCCTGATTCAATCTGTTCGTTAATATACGCCACGGTGTGTCGTAAACGCGCGGTTTCATCGGGATAATCAAATGTAATATATGGTCCTGTCATAACTCTGTTACTAACTATCAGATAGGGTCAACATCTATGATAATCTGTACGCCCTTGGCGTCTTTGTGGGCATATGTGTAATCTACGGTCTCCCTGAGGCGTTGTTTGGCGCCATTGAGACTTGCTCCTTGCTCGATACGGAGTATAATATGGCGTATATAGTAGGCCTGCAGCCTGGCAACAGATGGCATTACTACCGCGGAAACGCGGTTGCCGAAGATGAGTGTCAGCCGCTGTTGCAGAACTCGCGCTGCTGTTTCCACACGAAGGGTGTCGTGGTGCCGTAGTTGGACACACACAAGCCGGTGGAACGGAGGATAGCAGAACAGTCTGCGTTCGTCTAATTGCGAGCGATAGAGTTGCTCGTAATCATGTGTCTGTACCAGGCTGTAGAGTTGGTTGGCAGCATCGAAAGTCTGTAGAATCACTTGGCCTTGTTCCCCACTCCTGCCGCTCCGCCCTGCCACCTGTTCGAGCATTTGGTAGGCTCGTTCGTATGCCCGGAAATCCGGTTGGTTCAGTAGCGGGTCTGCATTCACGACACCTACCAATTGTACGTCATCAAAATGGAGTCCTTTGGTGACCATTTGCGTTCCGATGAGGATGTCGCACTCGTGTTTGGCAAAGTTATTGATAATGTCCTGATAGGCAGTTTTGCTACGCGTGGTATCCAGATCCATCCGCAGTATTCGTGCTTCGGGAAAGAGTTGTTGCACCTCGTCCTCAATACGCTCGGTGCCTACTCCCTGTACCCTCAGTTCGCTTCCACAGTGTGGACATGCAGTAGGAACAGTCGTCCGGTAGCCGCAATAGTGACACCTCAGTTCATGCGCTTGCATATGCAGCGTGAGAGGCACATCGCATTGGACGCACCGTGGAACCTGGCCGCATTGCGAACATTGCAGCATAGGGGCATAGCCACGCCGGTTCTGGAAAAGGATAACCTGTTTGCCTTCGGCCAAGGTCTGTTGGATAGCATGGACAAGCGGGTCGCTCAGATGTTCGTACATCTCCTTGCGTTTGTATTGCTGTCTGAGGTCAATGAGTTTGACTTCAGGCAGCTGTATGCCCGCATAGCGTTCGGTTAACCGGGTTAGACCATAGACACCTTTCTCAGCCATATAATAGCTCTCGACGGATGGAGTGGCACTGCCTAATACCACATGGGAGTTGTGTATCTTTGCCAGCATCAGTGCAGCCATCCGTGCGTGATACCGCGGGGCAGGCTCTGTTTGCTTGTAACTGGTCTCGTGTTCCTCATCCACAATCACCAAACCCAACTGCGGTATGGGGAGGAATATTGCACTTCTGGCTCCGATAACTACATGTGGTTCTTTCTTTGCGGCTGCATGATATAGTTCCTCACGTTCGGCATCGGTGAAGCGACTGTGATAGACGATGAGTTTATGGCCGAAGATACGTTGCAGACGACTGGTCAACTGGGTAGTAAGGGCAATTTCCGGAACCAGGTATAGCACATTTTGTCCTGCTTGCAGTTGCTTTTCTATCAGCTGGATATAGACCTCTGTTTTGCCGCTGCTGGTGACACCGTGCAGTAGTACAATTGATTTGCCGGAAAGCCATAATTCCTCGATTTCATCGATACATTTCTGCTGTGCTGTTGTCAATGGGTGTTGCGGTTCAATGGATCCCTGATAGGCCTCCAAATGCACTCGTTTGCGTTTAGGGGGATTGAGGAGCCGTTTGTCCAAACCATTGGGTAACGCTGCGCTCATCACCTCGCCCAACGTGCACATATAGTAGCTGCTCATCCATTGCCATAAGGCCAGTTGTTGCAGGCTTACAATCGGTGCATCGTTGATAACAGACAAAACAGGCCGTATTTTTGTCTGCCATCCAGTGTCTATGGGTTCGTTGTGTTCACGCAACACCACGCCGCGTACCTCTTTTTTCATCACCGGTACTACCACCCGTGTGCCGGGTTCCGGCATAGCCAAATCATCCGGGAGGCTATAGGTGTAGCAATCCCGGATGGCAAGGGGTAATATGACGTCTATATACCGCAAATTACTCTTTGTTTGCTTCGGTTGCAAGTGCTTTGTTGTAACAAGCACGGCAGAGAGGTTCGTAACTTTCTGTTTCGCCCAGCAGCACACGTTTTTCGCTTTGTACCAGACGGTGGCTCACGTATGCCAGATCACCGCAATGAACACATATGGCATGTGTTTTGTATACATCATCAGCGATGGCCATCAGCGCAGGGATAGGTCCGAAAGGCACCCCTCGGAAATCCATGTCCAGACCGGCTACGATGACGCGGATGCCGCGTTCTGCCAATTGTTGGCAGACATCTACGATGCCCATATCAAAGAACTGAGCTTCGTCAACGCCTACCACATCCATATCATCAGCCAGCAGCAGGATGTTCTGGCTGCTGTCCACTGGGGTGGATTGAATCACATTGCGGTCGTGGCTCACGACATCCGCTTCGCTGTATCGCACATCAATAGCGGGTTTGAAAATCTCTACGCGCAACTTGGCAAACTTGGCGCGTTTCATGCGGCGGATGAGTTCCTCGGTTTTGCCGGAGAACATGGAGCCGCATACTACTTCGATGGAGCCTCGACGCAGGCTCGGACCTTTGGTGTCACGTTCGGAAAACATATGGTAGAATCTTTAGTTATTCAGTTTGATATCCTGTGCATTCATTTGAAGAGTGCTTTTGCCGCGGAAAACATTTTCCTCCAGATAGAAACAAATATCAACACTCTTTCCGTTCTGCAGATGCCCGGCTTTTTCTCCCTCGCCGAATGCCACGCCATCCATAGCAGCCACACGGTCGGTGACATCCAGATGCAGATGCCGTCCGTTGCTCACGGCTCGTGAGTTCCGGTTGTTGATGAGGTTGCGGCTCATGAACAAAGGACGCTCGTTACCGGGGCCGAAAGGTTCCAGACACTGCAAAATCTTGTATAGTTTCCAGTTCATGTCGCTCAGCTCCACCTCGGCATCAATCTCCAGAGTCGGCATCATTTGTCCGGGAGTGATATGCGCTGCCACATAAGTTTCAAAACGCTCTTTGAACTCCGGCAAATCGCTCAGGTGCATGCTCAGCCCTGCAGCAAACTTGTGTCCGCCGAAGTTGGTCAGCAGATCGTGGCAGGAGTCGATAGCCGTGTAGATATCAAAATCACTTACGCTCCGGGCACTGCCGCTGATAATGTCATCATCGCCTTTGGTCAGAACAATGGTAGGACGATAATAACTTTCCGTCAACCGGCTGGCAGCAATGCCCACCACACCTTTGTGCCAGTCGGGCGAAAACACAACGGTAGTATGTTTCTTCGCATTCATCGGATCTGCCGCCAACTGCTCCAGGGCTTCGTCTGTCGTCTGTGTATCTTTCTCGCGGCGGTCCTGGTTATAGGCATTGATATCATGGGCGAACTGCTGTGCCTCCGCTTCATCGTCGGTTATCAGCAGCCGCACGGCCTCCGCACCGCTCTTGATGCGTCCGGCGGCATTGATGCGCGGACCGATTTTATAGACCAGATCGCTGATAGTAACCGGTTTTTCTCCCATTCCGGCAACCTGCATGATAGCTTTTACTCCGACTGACGGATAAGCATTCAACGCCCTTAGGCCGTAAAAGGCCAACACACGGTTTTCGCCTGTTACAGGAACAATATCACTGGCAATACTCATAGCCAGCAACGGCAGCAAACGGTATATATCCTGTTTGTCGATATTTTTGCGTTGGGCATAGGCTTGTACCAGTTTGAATCCCACGCCGCAACCGCTCAGTTCTTTGTAGGGATAAGGACAGTCGCTGCGTTTCATATTCAGCACTGCGACAGCTTTCGGGATTTCTTCGCCCGGCGTATGATGGTCGCAAATGATAAAATCTATATCAAGGTTGTTGGCATAGGCTATTTTATCAACTGCTTTGATGCCGCAATCCAATGCGATAACCAGCGTACATCCCTCGCGTTTGGCAGTGTCGATACCTTCTTTGGAGATACCATAACCCTCCCGGTAGCGGTCGGGAATATAATAGATCAGGTTGTCGGTAAGGGAGTGCAGGAACGAATACATCAATGCCACAGCTGTTGTCCCGTCCACATCGTAATCGCCATACACCATAATCCGTTCATGACGGTCAATGGCTTGCTCCAGACGGTTGACTGCCGCAGTCATGTCACGCATGAGGAACGGATCGTGCAGGCTGTCCAGCGTGGGACGGATATACGCCCGTGCTTCTGCTGCCGTACGGATGCCACGGCTTGCCAATATACGTCCGGCCAGCGGACTGATATCCAGATCGCCTGACAAACGTTCTGCAGCACCCTGTTCGTCAGCTGTCAATTGTTTTATTTTCCAAACCGTTTCCAATAATCTGCAATCCTTAATTTTCAATTCGTAATTTCATAATCATCTGCATCCTGCCATTGCGGCAACACCTCACGGAAATGCCATAACTTCTCCAGCGGCAAATCCACAATACGCGTTCCTTCCTCGCCGTCCGCAAAGCCCGCCAGATCATTGAGCCATGTGTCATAGGCGGCCGAATGGCCGTTGTACGCAATCTGCAGACCATCGATGCCCACCAGATTGACACCTACTGCATAGCAATGGTTTTCGGCTCCGCGGGCTGCCAGCAGGGTGTCCCAGTATTTGATGCGCGCGGTAGGCCAGCTACCTACTACTACCAAAATGTCATACAGATTGTTCTTGTCCTGCCTGAGCCAGACAGGGAAGCGCAAATCATAGCATATAGCCAGCCTTATTTTCGCGCCGCGGAACTCCCATATCCCGCGCTGGTTGCCCGGCGAGAGAAACTCCGCCTCGCCGCCGTGTTTGTATAAATGGCGCTTGTCGATAAATAGCGGCTCCGCGTGGGGGCGGAACATGAAACCGCGGTTGCGCAGTTCCATTGTTCCTTGCCCTGTTGCCGATTGTCCGTTGTACCGTTGTATCTTCACTATCAGGCTGCCCATGACAGCCATATCGTATATGTCAGCCATGCGCTGCAGCGATCGGCATGTCTCGCCGCCCCATGGCTCTGCCAGATCAGGACGGTCTGTGCAAAAACCTGTGCTGAACATCTCCGGTACAACGGCTATGTCCGCTTTGCCGCGAATGGCGTACAAACGTTCGTCCAACAGGTGGATATTTGCCCGCGGGTCTGCCCATACAACGGGGTATTGCAACAATGCTATTCTCACTTCTTTTTCTTCTCCCCTCCGCCGGCTATCTGCTCGCGCATTTGTGTGTCAGCCTGGATATTTTGCATTTTGTAGTAATCCATGATGCCCAGATTGCCGTTGCGGAAAGCCTCTGCCATGGCTTGGGGAACCAATGCTTCGGCCTCTATCACTTTCGCACGGGCTTCCTGTGCCTTGGCTTTCATCTCCTGTTCGCTGGCTATCGCCATGGCACGGCGCTCCTCGGCTTTCGCTTGGGCGATGTTTTTGTCCGCATTGGCCTGATCCATCTGTAGTTGGGCTCCGATATTCTTACCCACATCAATATCCGCGATATCAATACTCAGGATCTCGAATGCCGTACCGTCATCCAGACCCTTGGAAAGCACTAGTTTGCTGATGGAATCAGGGTTTTCCAATACTTGCTTGTGACTCTCGGCGCTACCGATGGAGCTGACGATACCCTCGCCTACACGGGCCAGTATAGTGTCCTCTCCGGCACCCCCCACCAGTTGTTTGATGTTTGCGCGTACGGTAACACGTGCTTTGGCAATCAACTGAATACCATCTTTGGCAACAGCCGTTACCGGCGGGGTGTCAATCACTTTCGGGTTGACGCTCATCTGAACGGCTTCAAATACGTCACGGCCTGCCAGGTCGATGGCAGTAGCCATTTGGAACGGCAGTGTGATACCGGCTTTACTCGCTGAAACCAACGCGTGTACAACGCGCTCGATATGACCGCCAGCCAGATAGTGAGCCTCCAGTCCGTCGCGTTTGACATCGGTCAGACCAGCTTTGTGAGCCTCAATCATGCAATTGACAATCTTGGTGGGAGGCACTTTGCGGATACGCATCAGAAAGAGTTGTACCAAACTGATGCGAACACCACTGACTGCTGCATTAATCCACAACATAAACGGCACATAATAGAAAAAAATACAGAGCGCGATAAACATCAGCGTCACCAGTACAATCATAATAGGATCCATGAATTGTGTTGTTTTTGAGTTAAATATTGAGTAAATGAATGGTCGTCCCGAATACGAGCGAATAGTGGGTGAGTAGTGGTTCGTTAATCCGACGTCATGCAGACTAAACACCGCCCTCTTCCTCCTTTTCTTCTTTCTTAAGTTTGTTGTTGGCGAGTTCCACTTTGCCGTCAATCTTGGTGTCCAATGCCATCTTGTCCAGTGCACGGCTGCGCAAGAATGCCCAGACCGCAAGCGCGCAGAGAAGCACGGAAGCACCCAGCACGATTCTTCCGGCTAACAGGCTTATTCGCAAATAAGCCACCAAGACTGCCCCGATGAGGCAGCCAAGACCGCTCACGCCTGCTATGCCGAAACCCGGCAACAGAAACAACTCCGCCACTAATAGCGCGACGCCCGCGAGCACTAATAATACGACTAAAAAAATGTTCATGCAAGCCCTTTCGATAAAAAATTACAATTATTTTTTTCAAATCGGCTGCAAAGATAATAAATATCTTTGACATATGCAAGCAAATAAAAAAAATTTGCACAAATAATTTTTTTATACTACTTTTGCGGCAGTTTTTTGAGACGTACAACTTATTATATAGTACAATGAGCAAAAATTTGGTTATAGTTGAGTCTCCGGCCAAGGCCAAGACGATTGAGAAATTCCTGGGTGCGGACTACCACGTACTGAGCAGCCAGGGACACATACGCGACATCGAACCACTGGGAAAAAACTCCATGGGTATTGATTTCGAACATGGATACAAGCCTAACTATGTAGTGGATCCGCACAAAGAGCATTTGGTGGAACAACTGCAAAAAGAAGTCAAAAAATCCGATACAGTGTGGCTGGCGTCTGATGAGGACCGCGAGGGGGAAGCTATTGCGTGGCATCTGAAGGAGGTGCTCAAACTCAACTCCGACAACACCAAACGCATTGTTTTCCACGAAATCACCAAGCCCGCTATCCGGCAGGCTATTCTCGAACCGCGTGATATTGATTATAATCTGGTGAATGCACAGCAAGCGCGCCGCGTCTTGGACAGAATTGTGGGATTTGAACTGTCACCGGTGCTTTGGCGCAAAGTGACAACCGGTTTGTCGGCGGGACGGGTGCAGTCGGTGGCTGTACGCCTGATTGTAGAGAAAGAACGGGAAATAGAATCTTTCCGAACCAGTTCACAATATCGTATTTTCGCCGATTTCATCGGTACCAATCCCGGTGACGCGTCTGTTTTGCATTGTGAACTCAACCATCGTTTTGCGCACAAGAACGATGCCCGGGATTTTCTCCTTGCAATCAGCAATGCACGTTTCCATGTAGGCAGTGTGGAGCGCAAACCGCTCAGACACATGCCAGCTCCTCCGTTCACCACTTCCACGCTTCAGCAAGAGGCTGCCCGCAAACTGCATTTCACGGTTTCCAAGACAATGCGTCTCGCGCAGTCGCTTTACGAGAGCGGACATATCACTTACATGCGTACGGACAGTGTCAATCTCTCTTCTCTCGCATTAGGTACCGCCAAAAAGGTTATAGCCGGTCAATTCGGGGAAAACTATGTCCGCACCCGTCAGTTCCATACTTCCACCAAAGGGGCACAAGAGGCACACGAAGCAATCCGGCCTACATATATCGAAACGGAACACGCGGGAGCCAACCGTGACGAACAGCGGCTCTACGAACTAATCTGGAAACGTACGGTAGCCAGCCAGATGGCTGAGGCGGAAGCAGAGAAAACCCAGATTGAAGTGGGTATCACGGGAACGCCTTACCGTTTTGTGGCGACAGGAGAGGTCATCACTTTTGACGGTTTCACACGTGTCTATGTACAATCTATGGATGATCAGGAGGATGAAAACCGTATTCTGCCGGCTATGTCTATCCGTGAGGCGCTCAAACTACAGGAAGCACAGGCTGTACAGACCTACAACAAACCGCCGTATCGTTTCAATGAAGCGACGTTGGTCAAACGGATGGAAGAACTCGGTATCGGACGTCCTTCCACCTACGCTACAATCATTGAGACCATCCAGCATGTCAAGTATGTGGAGCGGGGATCGGTTTCCGGTATTAAACGTGACACGGCTATACTGACTCTGAAAAATGGACAAATCAGCGAGCGCAAGAAACAGGAGTTGTATGGAGCGGAAACGCAGCGTCTGCTTCCTACCGACCTCGGGCGCATAACGAATGATTTTCTGGTTAAGAATTTCCCGGATATCCTTAGTTACGATTTCACGGCGCACGAGGAGCAACAGTTTGACCGGATAGCGGAAGGCAAAGCTGACTGGGTAGAGACGGTAGATACGTTCTATAAGAAGTTCCATCCTTCGATTTCCTCGATTCCAACGGGAAAAGTGGAGGGGAGAATATTAGGAAAGGATCCCGAAACAGGGCTGCCTGTTATTGCCAAAATCAGCAAAATAGGTCCTTGTGTGCAGATAGGGGATGCTACGGTTGAGAAGCCTAAGTTCGCGAGTCTGAAAAAGGATCAATCCATTTTCTCTATCACGCTGGACGAGGCATTGGAATTGTTCAAGACGTCCTTGCCTTATACTTTGGGCGAGCACGAAGGCAAGGAGATCGTGGTAGGCGAAGGCAAGTTCGGACCTTATGTGCGCTACGACGGTGTTTTTGTGTCTATCCCTCGTACGATTGACCCGCAAACGATTACGATGGATCAGGCACTCGAACTGATACACACCAAACAGCAGTCTGCTACACCTATCCATGATTTTGGAGAAATCAAGGTCATCAACGGCCGCTACGGAGTATATATCCAAACACCGAACGGCAACTACCGGGTTCCAAAATCCGTAGATGCCGCCTTGTTGACCGAAGAAGGAGCTAAAGAGATTGTCGCGCATAGTGAACCGATGATGTCCGCCAAGAATTTCAAGCGCAACAAACGCAGTTAAGCGTTCAGCTGTCAGAAATCAGCTTTTAGCGTTCAGCTCTTTGTCCAGCGTTGTAATCTCTGCATGGCAGGCTTTGAGCAAACCGGCAGCTTCGGCTGCCAGTTTTTTGTATTCTTCCATACTGATAGCCTCCGCCTGCTCCAATTTTGCAACTATTGCTTCAACCCGTGCAATGTCCTCGTCGTATTTACTTGCCTTTGCCATCCAAAATAACACCTATTGTAAAGAACAAAATTTTCAAATCCAGAAGCAGGCTCATGTTCTCCACATAAACGATATCGCTATTGAGCCGTTCTATCATTTTCTCCATAGTGTCGGTATAACCTACGCGGATGGGTCCCCAGCTGGTCAATCCCGGGCGAACCTTGTACAGCAAACAATAATACGGAGCCTCCGCCATAATCTGCTCGATGAAATACGGCCGCTCGGGACGAGGACCTACGATAGACATCTCACCGCGGAAAATATTCCACAACTGCGGTAGCTCGTCCAGACGGTATTTGCGCATCCAATGCCCCACTTTGGTCACACGCGGATCATCGTCCTGCGTCAACTGCGGCGTACCTTCTTCCTCAGCGTTATTGATCATCGTACGGAATTTGAGGATATGGAACGGCTTGCCGTACAGACCTATACGCTCCTGCTTGTAGATGGCAGGCCCTTTCGACGAACACCACACGATAAACGCCAGCGTCAACAGGAATGGCGAGAGTATAATCATTCCTGCAAGCGACAGTACTATGTCACTGGCTCGCTTGATACACAACTCGGAATCTGTCATGTGTTGCGCAGTGATACGGATGAGTGACGGCCTGTCGATAACTCCGATACGCGCGGCACCGGTCATCATATCATAGACTCGCGGCACCATACTGATCTCGCACGAAAGAGGATAGAGTTGCGCAATCAGTTCATATAGTTTACGGTCGGTGTAATCACCGGGTAAATCCAGAATCACCTCGTCTTGTTCTCCGGCTCTAAGCTGCGAGGCTTCTTCGGCGGAGTGAACGACCTGAGTACGCACTATTCCACGCTGTCGGGAAAGAAGAGTGATGGTCAGTCGCGGGATATAACTGAGCGTGAACTGCAACCCGAATAGCACGGTCAGGGATGCCACATAGCGTTGGTAATTTTCAGAACCTGGAAGAGGGTCATCAATAATGATTACAAAAAAGAAGAACAGCGATATGATAATAGCCGAAACAAACGTACGCAGCAATTCGCGCCATAGCGGTTTCTGGAAAGGTCTCAGATAGTATCCCGAGAGGTAATAAACAGACAGACACACAAACGGATAAACCACCAGAGGCGGCCAGAAATTGAAAGCAGGGATCAACACATCTTCCAGCAACTCTACATGCCCGTCATATACCATCCAGCGGAATCCTAAAAAACACAGCCACACCAGCTCACTGCTGATGAGGTCTGCTGCCACGTAGGTCAATTGTTGTTTCCGTCTGAGTGTCATGTTTATTTACGAGTTTATGGGTTTATTTACGGATGATGACAAATGTGCCGTCGCTGTTCACTTTGATGATAGAGCTCGGTTCGTGTGGCGTCTCGTCCTCCCTGCGGAAGCGGCATACATAGTCCACCCCATGCAAGACGGTTTGTTCGATTTCATGGAAGAATCGTGCGGCAGGTTGTCCGCTGATATTCGCCGAGGTGGACACTATCGGGTGTTTCAGTTGTGTGCAGAGGGCTTGGCTGAAAGGTTCGTCGGTAATCCGTATTCCGATACTGCCGTCTTCTGCAATCAGGTTTTGAGCCAGATGCCGTGCGTTGGGATAAATGATAGTCATCGGCTTAATGGATTCGTCTGACGTCTGACGGCTGATGCAGGTCTGACCTGTCTGAAGGCTTAATAGCATTTCCGCGGTCGGAGGCACATCTGCATAGTAATCAAGTTTGGCGGCTGAGTCCAGCAGGACGAGCATGGATTTGCTATCCGCGCGTTGCTTGAGGGCATAAATCTTGTTGACAGCCTCCTCGTTGGTGGCATCGCAACCGATTCCCCACACGGTATCGGTAGGGTAGGCTATGATTCCTCCATCGCGCAACACAGCCAACGCTGCCTGCAAATCTTGTTTTTCGTATCGGTTATCCACTTCCAATTTCCAATTGCGGCCGCAAAGGTAGTAAAAAAAGATGACTTTGCCAAATGGAATGTACAAATTTAAGAAAATTTCTTAAAAAAAGTGCCTCTCATTTGCGTAATTGCAAATTTTGTAGTAATTTTGTACCCGATTAAGTAGCGGCATGCCGCTCAAACGACATCCAACAACGTCAAACTAATTCAAACAAAATAAACACATGAAAGCATTAGATCTTACCAAGTATGGTATTCAGGGCGCAACCGTAATCGCCCACAATCCCTCCTACGAGTATCTGTTCGCAGAGGAGACCAGGCCGGAGCTGACCGGTTATGACAGAGGTCAGTTGACCGAGCTGGGAGCAGTTAACGTGATGACCGGTATCTACACCGGACGTTCGCCTAAGGACAAATACATTGTCGATGATGCCCAGAGCCACGACAACGTCTGGTGGACCACCGAGGGTTACAAGAACGACAACCATCCCATGTCCGAGGATGTCTGGGCGAAGGTGAAAGAGTTGGCTATCAAGGAGCTGAGCAACAAGAATCTCTATGTTGTCGATGCTTTCTGCGGTGCTAACAAAGAGACACGTCTGGCTGTCCGCTTCATCGTGGAGGTAGCTTGGCAGGCACATTTCGTGAAGAACATGTTCATCCAGCCGACCGAAGAGGAGTTGGAGAACTTCGAGCCGAACTTCATTATCTACAACGCTTCCAAAGCCAAAGTGGAGAACTACAAAGAGCTCGGTCTGAACAGCGAGACCTGCGTGGCATTCAACACCACGAGCCGCGAGCAGGTGATCATCAACACATGGTATGGCGGCGAGATGAAGAAAGGTATGTTCTCCATGCAGAACTACTATCTGCCGCTGCGCGGTATCGCTTCCATGCACTGCTCTGCTAACACCGACATGAATGGGCAGAACACCGCTATCTTCTTCGGTCTGAGCGGTACAGGCAAGACCACTCTCTCCACAGACCCGAAACGTCTGCTTATCGGTGATGACGAGCACGGATGGGACGACAAGGGCGTCTTCAACCTCGAGGGCGGTTGCTATGCCAAGGTCATCAACCTCGACAAAGAGTCCGAGCCGGATATCTACAACGCCATCAAGCGCAACGCCCTTCTGGAGAACGTGACTGTCGATGAGAACGGCAAGATTGACTTTGCAGATAAGTCCGTTACCGAGAACACCCGTGTTTCGTATCCAATCAGCCATATCGAGAAGATTGTCAAGCCTATCAGTGCAGGTCCGGCAGCCAAGAACGTCATCTTCCTCTCTGCGGACGCTTTCGGCGTACTGCCTCCTGTTTCTATCCTGACGCCGGAGCAGACCAAGTACTACTTCCTCTCCGGTTTCACCGCCAAACTGGCAGGC
>FLNW01000404.1_pt1 | contig 18355 bp, 13 predicted proteins | sample 1140371 | NCBI WGS metagenome assembly FLNW01 (sample SAMEA3878170, study PRJEB12797) | bioreactor metagenome | biome: Moose rumen | place: Sweden | collected 2011-10
AATTCTTTGTATCAAAAAAATGAACTAAGTGTTTTCGTATATTGCCAAAAGAAAGAGCAAAACATATATTGATTCGTGATGACTGGTGAGGAGCATTTAATAAATATAGATGAGGAACTCTGCCAGAAGAGAAAGCTTTGTATTATAGAAGAGCTAGTTCTAACGGAGGATGATCAGGATATGATTACGGGGTATATGATTTAAACTTTAGAAACGAAGTTTCAGAAGATGATATTTAGATTTGTTTAAAATTTTTATAAAAAGTCTGTTCGGGTGAATGGACTTTTTTGTAGTTGATATCTGATTTTTTACTTAAAATGTAGCACCTAAATAAAAAAAGTGATAAAAAACTTGCAAAAGAAAAAAAAATAATTATATTTGTAGCACCGATGAAGTTTGAGTGATACTTTATATCAGATTATTAATATGTAAATATTGCCTAAATCCTAGGTTATACCACACAAAACAACATCAGCATTTTATTCTTATAATTATATAAAAACAATGGCAAAAGTTATTTGAATTGATCTTTGAACTACAAATTCATGTGTATCTTATATGCTTTGAGATAAATCCGAAGTAATTGCAAATGCAGAGTGAAATAGAACAACTCCATCAGTTGTTTATATTAAAGGTGATGAATTATTAGTTTGAGATCTTGCAAAAAGAAAGGCTGTTTTAGAGCCAAAAAATGTTATCTATGAAGTTAAGAGATGGATTGGACGTAAGTATGGTGAAGTTAAATCTGAATTAGCTAAAATGCCTTACGAAACTAAGGAAGGGGCAGATGGAGGAGTAGTTATTGTAGTAGATGGTAAAGAATATAAACCTGAACAGATTTCGGCTTTTGTTCTTACTAAATTAAAAGAAGATGCAGAAAAATTCCTAGGAGAAAAAGTTACGCAAGCTGTAATTACTGTCCCTGCATATTTTAATGACTCTCAAAGAAACGCTACAAAAGCAGCATGAGAAATTGCTGGACTTAAAGTTGAGAGAATTATCAATGAGCCAACTGCAGCTTCACTTGCTTATGGAGAATGAAAATCGAAGGATGAAAAGATTATGGTATTTGATCTTTGATGAGGAACTTTCGATGTTACTGTTCTTGAAATTTCATCAGAAGGAACTTTTCAAGTGCTTTCCACTTCTGGAGACACTGCGTTATGATGAGCTAACTGGGATCAGAAGATTATGGATTACTTACTAGAAGAATTCAAAAATAAAGAATGAATAGACCTTCACGGAAATGCATGAGCTATGCAAAGAGTTAAAGATGAAGCAGAAAAAGCTAAAATGCAATTATCAAATGTAGATAGAGTAGATGTAACTATTCCATTTATAGCTCAATGATCAGATGGATCTCCAAAGAATTTGGATGTTGTACTTACAAGAGCTAAATTTGAATCACTATGTTCTGAATTATTTAAAAAGTGTGAAGGTCCTGTATCTGTGGCCATGAAAGATAGTGGATTATCAACAAGCGATATTAATGAAGTAATATTAGTTTGAGGATCTACGAGAATGCCTCAAATTCCTGGAATCGTTCAAAAAGCTTTAGGAAAAGCTCCAAAAGCTACTGTAAATCCAGATGAAGCAGTTTCTCAATGAGCAGCAATTCAATGAGGAATCATCCAATGAGATGTAACAGATATTTTGTTGCTTGATGTTACTCCATTAAGTTTGGCAGTTGAAGTTGAATGAGGATTGGCACATGTTATGATTCCTAAAAATACTACAATTCCAGCTAAGAAATCTAATATTTATACAACAGCAGCAGATAATCAAACAGCTGTAACAGTTCATGTAACACAATGAGAAAGACAATTTGCAAGAGATAATAAATCACTGTGAATGTTTAATCTTGAATGAATTCCCCCAATGAGAAGATGAATGCCTCAGATTGAAGTAACATTCGATATCGATGCAAATGGAATTCTTAATGTAACAGCTCAAGAAAAATCTACATGAAAACAGCAGTCTGTTCAAATTCAGGGTTCTACAAATATTTCCGATGAAGAAATAGAAAAAGCAAAAGCTGAAGCTGAAAAATTTGCTGAAGAGGATCGTAAAAGAAAAGAAGTAATTGAGGCTAAAAACTGACTAGAATCAATGGTTTATGCTATTGAATGACTTGGACAGGAATATAAAGAAAAGATTTCTGATGAAGATAAAGAAACTATCAATAAATTAGTAGCTGATGGTAAGGCTATGAAAGACAAAGAAGATGCTACAGTTCAGGAAGTTAAGGATGAAACTGATAGACTTCAGAGAGAATCTCAACCATTGTTCCAGAAATATGCTCAAACTGCTCAACAAAATGCTGATGCATGAGCTAATGGATGAGAGACTCCAGCAGGAGAGTCTGGACCAGTTGAATGAGAAGTTGTGGATGCGTAATTAAATAAAGAATAAAGAAAAATCTGGCTAGATGTTAGTGTCTAGTCAGATTTTTAAAATAATTATTGCATTTTTGATGAGAATCTGTATATATTTAATCGCATTTATGGGAGTGTAGCTTAGTTGGTAGAGCAGATCCCTCTTAAGGATAAGGTCGTGGGTTCGAATCCCACCCCTCCCAAAATTGATAAAGTTAATAAGCTGTTATTCTCATGTGGGTTATTGATAACTTATATGAGGATTTTTTAATTAAAAAATTGGAATTTTTAACTCTTGACTTTATCTATAAATTTGTATATTATTTATGGGAGAAAACATAAATAATAACAAATCATAAAAAAAGGAGGAATATAAATGAAAAAACTTTGGATTAGTATCGTGAAACTATTGGGATGGCGTTTGAATTTGCCCGAAAAGGGTAGTCGTCCTGAAATGGAGCGTTGCGTTTATGTTGTAGCGCCCCACACATCCTCACTTGATTTTATCATCGGGGCAACCTATCTTTGGTCTTGTTGCAGTAATGGAAAAGTCTTCGTCAAGAAGGAATTTTTTCGTTGGCCACTAGGGCCAATTATGCGTAGTTTGGGGGCAATTAGTATAGACCGTGGTAATCTTAAGAATGATATGGTAGGAACGGCTGTTCATAAATTTGCAGAAGGTGGACCGTTGTCAATTGCAATTACTCCAGAAGCTACTCGAAAGCCTGTGAAACGCTGGAAGCGCGGATTCTGGGAGATTGCACATCAGTCCGGTGTGCCTATTGTACCAACCTACATTGACTTCAAGAATAAGCAGATTGGAGCTTTTGATACCATCTGGACTACTGATGACTATGAATCAGACTTGAAGAAAGTTCGTAGCCTTTATCGTAAGGAGTTAGCGAAGCATCCTGAAAAGTTTATTGAGGCATAAAGAGTGGGTACTCAGAAATCTCTGAGTACTCATTTTTTATTTTATTAAGCTTTTTTGATTATTTCGTAAAAAGACACTTATACTCTGATATTAGTCTTAGAAATCTCCAATAACCACTTTAGGGAATTTTGTGGAGATGTCTTGAGTAGGCCATCCTTTTTTATACTAAAAAAACTGACCGGCGTGGGTCAGTTTTTATATATTGCATTAAATAAGAACTATTTAACCAATCCTTTGAATTCAGAACCAGCCTTGAAAGTTACAACGTTCATTGCAGGGATCTTAATCTTCTCTTTTGGGTTTTGAGGATTAACTCCAGTTCTAGCAGCTCTCTTAGATTTCTTGAAAGTTCCGAATCCTTGGATTCTAACTTCTCCTTCTTTTTTAACTCCTTTCATTACATTTTCGATGAAAGCGTTAACTAATTCTCCAGCCATTCTTTTAGATACTCCTAATTCAGCAGCTAGGCTTTCGATTAATGCAGTTTTTGTCATTTTTTACAAATTGTTATAAGATAAAAGAATTATAACGACTTTATTGTAGAATTATTATGATTAATTGCAAGAGAATTTAATCTAATAAATCTGATTTATTCCTTTGTAGTAATTTATTGATAAAATATTATGACTTGGACTAATCTTATAGTTTATAAAACACACAATCATGGCTATTTTAACATTGGTTTTTTAATTTTGTTTATGGAGGTTTTTTGTTGGATTTTTAATTGTTCTATTCTTGTATACACTAGTATCATTTTTACAAAAAAAACTTTTTAAGAATGGTGAGTGAAAGTCTCCTATCAGAGAAATATTTAATGGAGCTGGGTAGATTTGTTTAGAGATAGTATTAGTTATTATTAATCATATATTCTAGTTTTTTCTGGATTCTTTTTTGATTTGGTCTAATCTTGGTCGGTTAGTGTAAATGTCAAAATGGCCAGGCTCAAGTTTTCATGTATCATATATTCTTCCAGGTCCTAGTGTTGTCATGACTAGAGTTCCTCTGGGGTATGTTTTTAGGTTTGCGGCAACTATAATATATCAGTTCATATCTCTAATAGTTCCATCTTTGGCATATTGTAAAACTGGTTGATTTTGTGGGATTTCTGATAATTTTTTTCTTTTTCTATCAGTATTTATTATTGATCTTATTCTTCGTTCAATATTACTTGTAGGAAAGTATTTACTTTTATCTGTATAATAGGTTTCTTTATGATCTGAATTATAAGGTATGCCTTGTTGTGGCATTATTAGGGCATTTTTATGGGTTACTGTTCATGATTTGGGGGTGAGAGTTTCTTCTACTCATTGTACTTTATATGGCTCTGTTCTGTTCAAGACAATGCCTCAAAATTTATCTGTTGGAGGTCGATTTTTTAAAGTTTCTTTTTCTAGACTATAAGTACTTTCTTTAAAATTTTGGATTGCTTGTTTGTATTCGGGAGTATCCTCAAATGCTGAAAAACTGTATGATTCTGAAATTTTCTCCATTTGAATATCGTTATCTATTAAAACACTATAATATTATAATGAATTTTAATGGTTTTGTCAAAAAATTTGTAATTATTTCGATTGAGAAATGTGGTTTCTGTGATAACTATTAGATATCAAAGTGTTAGTTTTTTCTATTGTTTTTTGTTAAAAATATTATATAGTATGTGTGTACAATTTTTATGTTGAAATATATAAAAATGGGAGAGTTTAGGAATAGCACTATAAGGTATTGAGAGCTTAAAAACGACAGGAAAGATTTGTTGGAGACATGCGCATCTGGTGAATATTGTGGTAAAGGTTTAGAGAAATATCATAATAGGTGTTGTGATATAGAGACTTGAGCAAGATGTTCTATCGCAAAACTTCTTGATGATAATAAATCAAAAATGGAGTGATTTGGGGTAAAATAGGAATAGTTTAATATCGTTTTTGAAAAATTGTAATTATAAATGTTTTTGTTTAATTGCAAAAACATTTTTTGTTTATTTTATTGTATAGTTTTTTTAAAAAAATAAACTGAAGAATATTTTATATTTTTATTAGGTTATGCAAGTAGATATAACAATAAAACAAAAAATTAAAGAATATTTTGATTATTATGAAAAAATATAATTCCAGTAATTAAAAGTTGCCCTACTGTTACACAAGCAGATTTTTGATTTCATTGATTTTATACTCATACGGATTCTGTAGTTTTTCGTGGAATATATTATGCTCTATGTTTGGATGAAGATTCAATGCCTGTTATTTTTGCTTGTGCAGCTCACGATTTAGCTAGAACTGATGATGAATATAATGAGATTCATTGAGAAAGGGCCGTGCCTTTAGTAAATGGGATTATGGAAAGTTTTTCAGATATATTAACAGAAGAACAAAAGGAAAATATAGTTTATGCTGTAAAAAATCATACAATATGATTGAAAGCTCCAAATTATGTACAAGCTCGTGATTATGTTTCAGCTTGTTTGTGGGATGCAGATAGAACTCGTTTGTGATGGATATATTGATATGAGGAAAGTTTGATGTCGACTGGCGAAGCCAAGCGTATAGCATCGTGAGATGCCAGAGAATTTTTGAAATTTCAAAATGAGTGCCTATGACGCGATATGGAGGAAGATCGTGAATGAATTCTTCCGTGTATTGTTAAGAGAGATTGTTAGAATTACTTTTTTTTCGTTGAGATATTTCTTCAGAGTTTCAGTTTAATAAAATTTTGGGTACAGTAAATCATTTTACTGTTTCGGGTCTAGTGTAATTTGGTTCTTCTAGATTTTGCATATTGTCTTTTAAGTTATAGCTTTCGTGTTGTCGGCTTTCAGATTCTTTAATTACTCATGGAATTAATCTAGAAATAGATTCAATCATTGTCATGGTTGCTACTTCTCATCAGAGTAATATAAATTGTCATAATGAGATTTTTTCAAATTGTTTATGATAATGTTTTTGCATATATAATTCTCGACGATAATCTATTCATTCATATCTTCCACACACAAATATTAAGTGTTCTTGTTTAGAGTATGTATATGCATTTTTTTGTGTAAAAATATCTTTAGAAGGAGATGGAAAGATTATTTTAAAATCTGAGTCTTTAAGATTATAATCTTTTATTATTGATTCTACAGCATCAATTATTGGTTCAGCTTTTATTAACATTCATGCTCATCATCAATATATTTCATCATCTATTTGTTGATGCTTATCTTTACAAAATTTTCTAGGGTTATAAAAATTTATATTCAGGATTCATTTTTCTTGAGCCTTTTTAAGTAGAGAAGTAGAAAAAAAAGAATCGAATAACTCTGGGAAAAGTGATATTAAGTGAATATTCATTCTTTTCTTCTAAAAAATAAATAGTATTATTTTAAGTTGTTGCGTCTTTCTGCTTCTAAAAATATTTTATACCAATATGTATAATCAAAGGCTTTAAATATAGCTGCTAAATATATAAGTACTAATAATCAAAGTGATATAAGAATTCGAGATAATACTTCAACAACAGAGTTGCTTATAATATTTAATTGCACGGCTAGTACCATTATTATAATAGGAATTCAAATAACAACTCAAGAGTTTAATAGGAATCTACATCTTATAATAGCTTGTCTTCATAATCATCTAAGAGTTAGTCATAAATTTGAAAACGTTAAACTCATACTTTTTAAAACAGCATCTCGTGCAGAGCAGTCTTTTAATACGATATAATAGTTTACATAAGGCCAAAGTATTGTTTTACCAATCACACAAGTAATCCATATTACAAATACCATTTTGATTACAGGATTGTTTAGATATCAAAGCATCCAGAATCTAACAATAAAGATGAATACAGACCACATATTAAGTCACCACATGTTAACTCATCCAAATTCAGCCATAACTCACCATTTTTTCCATCATTTTACAAAGGCTCTACTTGATTTCATATTTTCATCATCAATGCTGTATAATAATGCTTGTCTTCAAATAGGTCAAAATATCGATATTCAAATAATGAATACTATGATAACGATAAGAATTAGCCAAAATATGTTAAATCTTTGTATTGCATTAACAAAATATACTAAAGCATTGGAAATATCCACTCATGAATTGTATTGAATATTTACTAATCAATTGATGAAGTATATAATTCAATATATTTGGTAAAATGTGTATGCATAAGACGTCAAAAGTGCAAGCCTAATAATTTTAGGCCTGTCTATAAGTACTTTAACGGTTTCTTTGACGATCTGCTTTAGCATATGGAGTGATTATATACAAATTTTTATTTTCATTCATTTGCTCAATGACATTTTTTATATTTTTTTCCACTACCACATGGGCATGGATCATTAGGTCTTACTTTTTTTCTTGTGGGTAATATTACTCCTTCACTAAGTGGCTTTTTATCTATATCATCAGCTTCAAATACTTCTATACCATCTTCATCTTCAAACAACATTTTTCTTGGATCATTTGCAGGTTGAGAAATCGTTTGATTTCATGCTGTAATAACGACTTTTCAATCTTTTTTAGAAATCTGAACAGGAACTTTTCATCAGAATTGCTTGCTTGCTTGCTTAAGTTTTTCCATAATTTCTGGATTATCTTGGACCATTTCAAATAATTGATTCTGCATTTCTTGTTGCTCAGCTACAGCACGATAATCAATTCTCATTAATTTTGTAGTTGTATCTGATTTGATATTTTGCTGTAATAATTCAAATTTTTCAAATGATTCTTGTTTATAAACGATAAGTGGATCCATTTGGGCATATCACATGAATCATACTTTGTCTTTGAGATATTGCATATCATCGATGTGAGCTACTCGAAGTTTATCGATTACTTGTAAATTGATATCTCTAAGAATAGTGAAAAGTAGATTTTGGTCGTATTTTTCTCGTGTTTCGGTAAAATATTCAACCAATCTACGATCCAAACTATTTGCTAATGTTTTGAAATCCATTTGTTCATATTCTGTTTTTTGTTTTGCATCAATTTCTAGTCAAAATTCTTTATTCAAAACCAGCAATAAATCTGAAGTGCTTTGTCATGTAGCTTCAGCTGTTGCAATTTGAGTATTCAAAATTTCCTGAGAATCCATCAGAAATTGCTGTTTAGTAGTTCTTACCCATTCAGCTTTTTTTTCTTCATCTTCATTCGCTTCGATAATACTATCTCTGAGAAAATAAATTCTCTTTCTTTGCTTATCAACTACAGAATCGTAGTCGAATAAGTGTTTTCTGGTACTGAAATGCCATGCTTCAATTTCTTTCTGAGATCTGGTAATAGCTGAAGTGAATTGTTTCTGAGTTAACTCAAGTTCGGCTAAATCTTCCTTTGAAAGTAGCATTCATGCCATGGCTTGGATTCTTTCTCATCACATTTTTCTCATCAAAGTATCATCCAACGCTACAAAGAAAACTGAAACTCCAGGATCTCATTGTCTACCGGCACGTCCACGTAACTGATTATCAATTCTCCTTGATTCATGTTTTTCAGTTCCTAAGATGAATAATCCATAGTGGAAATCTTTTTCAATATTTTCTTTTGCTCAATCCACAGGTTTCAAATAAATTTTTGCGAAAATGTCAGTCTGCTCTTTCTTTTTACTATTAATATTGATATTAATCTGAATATCGTTTTTAGAAATAGTTGTTTTTTCAGCTTTAACGATATCTTCATTATCCAATTCAAATTGATTTTTTAGTCAATCAATAGTCAATTCATATTCTTTTCTTGAATATACGTTTATCTGGATAGAAGTCTGATTTTTAATTTGTTTAGCGCACCATTTTGCATAATTGGCAGCCATTTTTTCATTTAATCCATCTTCAAGTTTGATATCCGTTCCACGTCATGCCATGTTTGTAGCAACTACAACTGATTGATATTTACCAGCATTGGCTACAATGTGGGCTTCTTGTTCGTGGAACTTTGCATTTAAAACATAGTGTGTAATTGCATCTTTTTCGAGAATACGGGAAACATATTCAGATGTGGCAATATCTGCAGTTCAAATTAAGATTGGTTGTCAGATTTCGTGGTAAAATTTGATGTAATCTTTCACGAATTTTCGTTTAATCTGCTGATTATAATAGACTTTATCATGTTTATCTACTCTGAGAATTGGTTTATTTGTAGGTACGATTACTACTTCGAGCTCGTAAATTTTTTGGAATTCTTCTGCTTCAGTGGCGGCAGTACCTGTCATACCAGCCAGCTTTTTATATTGTTTGAAAAAATTCTGATAAGTAATGGTAGCCATAGTTTGAGATTCACGCTGTATTTGTACTCATTCTTTGGCTTCAATAGCCTGGTGTAGTCATTCACTGAATCTTCTTCAAGGCATTGTTCTACCTGTATGTTCATCAACGATTAGTACTTCTCAATTTGAAACGATATAATCTACATCCCTGATATAAACAGCTTTTGCTCTGAGAGCATTTTCAATATGATGAATCTCTTCAAATCAGAAATCTTTATAAAGATTCTCAACATTTAATAATTTTTCTAGTTTTTCTATTCATTTTCCACTTAAAGAAGCGGTCTTAGTTTTTTCATCTATATAGTAATCTCAATCTTCTTCTTGTTCTTTTGGTTCATCGTTAACTAACTCATTTAGAAGTCATTTAGAAACTTTTTTCTTTCAGCTACATGGTGTTAATGCGTTAACTATATTTGCATAATATGTATATTTTTCTGTTGGTTCCTCTCTGGCTTCAGAAATAATTAAAGGAGTTCTGGCTTCGTCAATCAATATAGAATCTATTTCGTCGACAATGGCGAAATTAAGGGGTCTCCAAATTAGATTTCTTCTTTCCATTGTTTGAACTAGATTATCTCTAAGATAATCGAATCATAATTCGGAGTTTTCTACGTATGTAATATCTTTTGAGTATTCTTCTCTTCTTTTTTGTAGGGGAGTTCACTTAACTACGCTACCAACAGATAATCATAATCGTTGGTATAGGTATCCAATCCATTGAGCATCACGAGAAGCAAGGTAATCGTTAACTGTAACTACATGTACTCATTTTCAAGATAAAGCGTTTAGATATACAGGAGCAGCGGCAACAAGAGTTTTTCATTCTCATGTCTTCATCTCTGCGATTTTTCATTGGTGGAGGATAATCCCTCAAAGTAGTTGCACATCATATGGAATCATATTCCATGTTTGCTTTTCTCATTTAACGTCATATACGTCTCATAACATTCTTTTACAAGCTTGTTTTACTACAGCGAATGCTTCAGGAAGGATGTCGTCTAGAGTTTCTCATTTTTCTAACCTTTCTTTAAATTCAGGTGTTTTTGCTTTTATTTCTTCATCTGTTAGAGATTCATATTTGTCGAATCGTTCATTTATTTTTTTAACTATTGGCCATAATGTATTAATCTGTTTTTGGTTATAGTCTCATCAAATTAAATCTGTTAATCGATCGAACATAGTTTTAATATGTTTTAAATATAAATATTGTGTCTCGTTGGCGAATTCAACAAGTTCAATAATTATATAAATCCTAGTTGATAAAACAATCTGAATTTTAGAAAAATTATGTTTAATAATAAAAATTTTAATTCTCTATACTAATTTATATGAAAGTCAAATTGAAGTTACTGATTTTTGCTTATCTTTTTTGCTTTTTTTTATATATTTAATATAATCATGTGTTTTATTTAATGGTTCATTATATGAGACAAAAATATATAAGAATTTCAATTATTTTCGTTATGTTGTTTCAAATGTATATGCTTGGTTTCTCTCAAGTATATGCAGAGACAAATAATTCAACAAAACAGCCAGAAGTTTGTGCATGACCATCAAAAACAATGTCAGAGTATTTTCAATTTCAGAAAGATGCGTTGGCGGCTATAACATCTTCTAGTGCTAGTAATGGAACACTTTCTCTTTGAGATTCAGATTGATGGTTATTTACGAGAAAAGATCTTAGTTTACCGAGTAGTGCACTGGATTACGTAGTGGATAATGTATGGTGAAGAACAAGTTCTGTTATATCAGCTACGTCTACATCCGTAGTATTGCTTATGCTAGCATCTGCATCAGTTGTGGAATCGGATGTAGAGTGATTAGCAATTTTATTTAAAGATAGGCCAATAGTGAGAGATTATAAGCAAATGTTGGATATCGAAACAGAAATTTTTACTACAGCGTTTGATTTTTCTAGAAAGATTGATTTAACGCGTGTTCTAAAATGAAATACTATGAGTCAATTTAATGCTGTTGTAGAACAATATCAGGCTTCAGGGTTATTGAAACAGTGAGCGAAGCCAAATGATAGTGCTAGTATGACGAATATACTTTCAGATTTAATATCTATGAATGCATCTATGAAATTTTTCATTTCAGTGTGATGAGAAGTCTGAGCATCAGAATTAAAAAGTTATGCATGATGTGTGTGACAGTATAAAAGAGAACAGTGTAACGATTCCAACTTTGTATTATGATTTAGTGATGAAAGTATTGCAAAATTAAAAGAAGAATATAGTGGTACTCGATGATATTGAGCATGTAATTCATCTGCATCTAATTTTAAAAATTCGATTTCTAAATCTGCAAAAAATAATCGAGATTCAATCAAATCTGCATGGGATGATATAAAAACATCATGGCATAATCTCGTAAATGCTTTAATTTGAAAATGAGCATGGAGTAAAGTGCTTACGGATCCTTGTAAGTTGACTGATTATGAAAAGGCTCAACTGGAGGCGTATTATGGATGAGATCGAACTTGTTGAGAATGAACTAGTGTGAGCTCTGTAATTTGACAGGTTAAAAAGACTTTAGCGTGACAGTCAGAGGAAACTGATGATTTAAGTAAAAAATCCTCAAGCTCAGGTTCTCCGTCTTCATTAGATGTAGTGGATGAATTGAACAAACAAAGGACAGCTGAAGATAAAAATTTGTTGTGGTATAGAGTGTATTCAGGTGAGTCTAGATATAATCCAGAATTTTCTAATAGTATGAATGGGGAATTTACTGTAATATTTGATGATATAAATGAACAGCTTTGACATTCACAGAGAGCAGCTATGGCATCTGATTTGTCGTATGAATTAACTAAGTTTAGGTGATTAGTAGATCAAATAAAATCAGCTGAAGTGGAAGCAGGTAAGTTGGAGAAGGATTTGAAGAAAATTGCTGATTATCAGTGTAGTATGTAGTTTTTAGTTATTTATTGTTGGTCGATGAAGATTAGTATTAATCATGTAGTAATATTTATATCATCTGTTGCGTTACGGATACCTTTCCTGGCTGATGCTTCATGGCAAACTGAAGCGTGTAGATTGAATAATACAGGTTGTAGTATTGCATCAAATGGTTTCAAAGAGCCATATTGTATATCAAGTAGTGTTGATTATGCACAAACTTGTATTTGGCCAGCATTGACTAATAACCTTTCCAGTATATCAGATCAGGAGAAGAGTCTCTGAGATTTTGATGTAAAAGATTTAATTTGACAGTATTGTGAATCATTATTGTGAGACTGAGCTCATTGAAGAGTTTATTATTCTAAACCTAGTGGAGTTTCATTTAGTTGGGATTGGCAACAGACTTTTGATTCTCATCAATCATTGTTTGTCCATGCATTGTGTTCATCATTTAAGGATAAAGAATGAAATATGCCATTTATTCCAGAATGATGAGATTTGCTATGAGAAGCTTTTGTTGAATGAGAAATAGTAGATATTCTTAAGCTTCGTCAGAGATCATGATGAAAAGATCTGTGTTCTTTGGCAGGTTTTGAGACATTGTCTGATTGTGATATGTCTATATATGCCACAGAAATTTTTACAGCATTAATGTCTGATATTTTTAAAATAAAGTATGCCCAAGTATTACAAGTAAATACTGTTAAGGAATTTGATGCTAAAAAAGAAGAGAGAGTGGAAGATTTCTTTAAGGGTTATTATTATATAATTGATAAATATGATGTCCTTAAAGCATTGTTTACGCAGACTGTAGATGTCCTAGAAGATAATCAAAGTAATTTTAAGAAAAATTTATTGGATACGTTAAAAATCATGGATAATTCGAAATTTGCAGAATTGGCGGAAGATTCAAAGTGTCCAGTGGATGGTAATGTGGTATGAATGGATTTTATAGCATGTGCTTTACATAGCACTCAGTGAAAATGAATGGCTATAGAGCCAGCATTTGAAACTATGTTTTATAATGAGCTTCTGAATTATCGTATTTTCATGAATTATCATGATTTATGGGTTGATGCTAAAGTAAAGAAGATTCCAGTGGATAAAAGGAATGAGAAGGACACAAGGATATATGAATCTAAAGCTCCGGATTTTGAATTATATTGAGATATTCAAATAGACTCAGCAAAATATGCATTGCGTAGATTGGAGGAGTTTAGTATGACATATCCTTTGCATATATGATTATTATTGTATCAAGAAAGAGAAAAATTTTATAGAGATAAACATTTATCGCCTATAGTTACTATATTTTATTCTTTATCTGAGAAGCTACAAAATGTACAGTTGCCAAATTAAAAAATATGTATTAGTTTGAGTAATGCTCACAATATGATTGTGTGGTAGTGTTTTGTGATATAATTTGCAAGATGAAATAGCTACGAAATTTTGAGAGATATATAAATTAGATCTTTCGGATGAGTACTTGAGTTTGCCATATGAGCCATTGTATTCAAAAGATCCATTTTTGGATGCTATGAGCATCTATACATGAATGTCAGCACAAACGAAGATAGCATGAGTAAAATATGTAGAAAAAGTGTTATCATTGAATGGTTGTTCATTGAGTAAAGAAAAACAGTGGTCGATATTGTATTATTTTTTGCCTGAATTCAGATGAGAAATAGCAAGAACGCTGAAAATTGATGGAAGTGACTATGCTAGTAATAATTATACTTTTGATGAGGAGATAATTATGAATTATTGTACAGAATTTTATAATTGTATAACGTATAAACCTGGTGTAGATACAACTGATGAAACACAGAAAATCACATCAGGTACACCAGAAAATGTTAAGACAAACTGTAAAGAATTTTTTCAAACTAACTATAGAGAAGGACAAGCAGAAGAAAAAAGGATTCAGAATTTACAAATTTCTTGGTTGTGAAACGATAGATATTTAAATGCAACTACAGAGGAGTCTTCATATGATGTTATGACTGATCTTGGTGTGATTTGAGAGTTGTCTTATTTACAGGTGCAGAAGCCAATCACTCCTATATTCTATGATTTACCAGTATTTGCTAAATCTAAGGCATCCTTGACAGATAATAAAAATTGATGATGAAATGGTTATGTAGAGGAATCGTACGGCGGAATTGCTACGGTTATTAATGAGATTAGTCTTGAATGAGGAGATAAACCATTAGAAAGAGAAAATAGGATTGTAATGGATGAGTGAGTTAGTCTTGGATGAAGTGCAACCATTTGAGGGAATGATGCATCATTGGATTGAGAAGTTAGTTTATGATGAAATAATAGGACTTTGGAAACTATTTGATGAGATAGACAAAATGCTGTATTGTGAGATATAAATAATCCAGAAAAGCTAGGACTATACAATGGAGCTCAGATTTTATGAGAAAGGACTGAAAACAATATTGAGAATTGATCACAAGTTTCTAATGGAAGTATTAGGCCATTATCGCCTAGAAAGACTCTCATTATAGATTGATATGATAATTTGATTGAATGATTATGAGCATATAAATTGAATGAAGATAAATCTGCTTATTATTGAAGTTTATGTAAAGATGAAGAAGATGTGGCGGAGCCAGAATCTATTCAAGAGGAACAAGTTGTGATTACAAGAGATGCTGTAGTATGAACAGAGGTATTTACTCAGACTAAAGTAGAGTACCAGGAGTTGGTTGATTATATGTTGGATGCTGTTACTTCTTATACATCTTTGTCAGAAGAGAAAGCAGAAGAGATAGAAAGAAAAGCCTGAGATTTAAATAGATATGATTGAGCAACAACAGCAGAGCAAACTGAAGCTGTAGCAAAAAAAATACTTAATTGTTATCAGTCGTGTGTATGATTAAGTGTTGATGGTCAGCTGTCATGTATGCTGAAATGTTCGTGTGGAGAAATAAAATCGCCGATTTTTGATCCAGATGTTAATCCTGGTATGTGACCAATATTTATGATTAGATTTTGTGCAGTTCCGGCCGTAAATCCTAGATATTTTTATGGGTGAAGTGATGGAACGGATTGATGGACCTCAACTTTGTGATGATGAAAATCAAATTGAGGATGGGGAAATACTTGGTGATCAATTGGTGGATGATGAAGTAATTGATGATGAGTTAGTTGATGAGAAATATATTGAGATTGAGGGAATCCAAAGGCAAATGAAGAAATCTGAACATCATTCAATGTTGGTTGAACTAAAATGGTAAGTATGGAAAAGTGAACAAATGAAATTTTGTGAGTTGTAGATAAGCTAGCTAGAGAATGAAGATTATGAATATGGACACCACAATACAATTTTCTAGATTCTTCTACGAAGATGATGGATATCCGTGATACGGCTTCGTTTACTATGTCTGCGGATAAAAAAAGTCTTGGTCAAAAAGTCTGAGAACCAACAGATGAATATATGAAACGTTATATGAAGAATAAGGATGATAATTGGTTGTTGGTGAATCATGTCGCAAACCCATTGGATAATCCATCTACGAGAAATTATTATCGTTTGATTAGTCAATGAGAGGTAAATGGTTGAGATGTTTCAGCATCTGTTAATGCAAATGCAACTAAGCAATCTCAATGATATCTGGATGTGGCTCCATGATTTATTGTAGACCAGACTGAAAATTCAAATATGGTTCGTTATGCAGAAATTTCAGAGTTATTTGGAGATTGGTTGGATGAACAATGAGATTTCTGGGCAAGGAAAGTGGATTATCTCAAACAAATGGATGAATATGCTCAATCATTGTATGCGAAGAAATGATAATTAGTATTACATACTAAAAAAACTCCCAGTAATGGGAGCCTTTTTAATAAATCAGATTTTTTAATTATTTTTTCATTGTAAGCATTTTTCTGAGCCTTCCTCTAGTCCATCCACTAGCTGGTACATAAACCATTTCAGAACCTCATGATGGAGTTTTAATGAATCTATATCCATCTGGATCAATTCTTAATCTAGTTTCCCAACAAACTTTTCTTCATCTTAAAAACCAATGATATGTGTTTCATTTTGGATTAGTCATTACTCAAATAGCTCCCCAATCTTTTCAGTCGTTCAAATCTAATCTTCTTTTTGGGTACTCAAACCTCTTAGATCATTTAGTTCTACTAGCTTGTTTTTGAAGTTGGGCTTTTTTCTTAGCAATACCTTGTTTATTTGTTCTAGATGCCATTTTAAAATCATCTGTAATAAAATATATACTCAGCTGGCAACGAGGATCGAACTCGTGACCTCACCCTTACGAGGGGTGCGCTCTACCGACTGAGCCATGCCAGCACTTTCTCTGACGGAGAAAATTATATTAAATGAATTGGTTATTTCAAGTGAATTTTCTTTCTCTTGCAACGAATTATAAATTCTCTATAGTAATTTCTGTATTTTATTGTGAGATATCTATATGGTAAAATATTCTAAACAACTTTCACAATTTATGCAAGAGTCTCCTGAAGAATTAGTAGAATTATCCAATGCAGAATCAGGGGATGCTTTTTTGGATCATATGTTGAAAAAGTTTGATGAGCATATATCTAAATGATGAAAAATATTATTAATTACATTAACTAAAAAATCTTCAGAAGAGATTACCAGTTTCTTAGTATCGAAATGATATAAAGCATTCTATCTTCATTCTGAAGTTCAAACTATGGATAGGTGGGAGATTATTAAGAAATTAAAAACATGAGTGATTGATATAATTGTGTGAGTAAATCTTTTGCGTGAATGAATTGATCTTCCTGAAGTTACATTGATATGTGTGTTAGATGCTGATAAAGAGTGATTTTTACGTTCAACAACTTCACTTACTCAGATAATATGACGTGCAGCTAGAAACCCAAATAGTGAAGTAATATTATATGCGGATACATTTACTGAATCAATGATTAAAGCTTTGTGGGAAACTTATCGTCGTCGTAAGATTCAAAATGATTTTAATATAGAGCATAATATTATACCTACTGCAGCACATTCTAATGTAAAAAATCTGGAATCAGTAAAAACAGATGAAGACTTAGTTCAACAGCAGAATTCTAAATTCACCCGTGGAAAAGTTAAACGTTTAAAAAGAATGACTAAAGCAGAAAAGAATATAATTATGAAGGATTTAAAGAATCAAATGGATGAAGCTATTAAGGAGTGGAGATTTGAAGATGCAGCTGTTATACGTGATCAAATAAAGGAATTAGAAGAAGGAGAGTAGATATATTTTCGCAAAGCTTGACTTTGTTGGGTAAATACATATATGTAAAATATACAACAAAAACTTAACAAAATGGCAAAAGTTCCACTAATTTTTGACATACTATTTATCATTGCATTGGTATGTCTTTTCCTTAGCTCCATATTTAGGTGGAGTTTGGAAAGCTTTGAGAGTACTGAGCACACCTACAAAGTCTTAAGAACTTTGCAGCTCATCTTTCTTGTAGCCTTTTGGCTTATATTCATAGGTACTATAATTTCATTTAAAATTGTTTTTGGATAGTCCCTATGTTGCACTATATGTTTAAATCCTCTAAATGTATTATATATTTATTATACAGGAGGATTTTTTCTAAACTAAATTTTCTCCCTCATTTCACTCCAATTTCAGTAGTTTTTTTTATCTAAAGAAAAAGCCCTTCATTTTTGAAGGACTTCTTCGGGCCAAATTAGTACGCATGCAAGTGCTAATTCAAACTATTAGTTTGATGCACTTCTCATGAGCATGATCATTACGTAACCACGTAATTCTTGCAAATCAGGGTTATTATTAGTAATGATCGCTTCTTCAGTTAGCTTTTGAAGATGAGGTTCATAATAAGCTCATTCTCAATCAGCTAAACCATATAACATTCTAGATAATGCTGTTCCAAATTCT
>FLNW01003713.1_pt1 | contig 18307 bp, 29 predicted proteins | sample 1140371 | NCBI WGS metagenome assembly FLNW01 (sample SAMEA3878170, study PRJEB12797) | bioreactor metagenome | biome: Moose rumen | place: Sweden | collected 2011-10
TCTGCGGCAAATTTTGGAAGAAGCTTCTACTCGCCAAGATACTGCATACGATTGCCTATTCAGGAATCATGGGATTTTCCCTGTTCTACCTCAAAACGGAGAGCATCGAAGGCATCGCCCTTTCCATGGTTCTCGCCGCCCTCCCAGCCTGGGGCTTTGGAGCGACGGCGGCTCTTCGCCCGGCCATTTTCAAATTTACCCGGAGAAGCTTCCTCTTTATCCGTCTCATGCTATCAAAGGCGTTCCCGTTCGCCCTTTCAAGCCTCGCCAGTTTTCTCTATTTGCCCCTTGGACTATATGCCATGGACGCTTTTGCGCCACGGGAAATGTTCGGCGCATACAATTACGCAAACAAATTAATCGTTCTTGCATCGGGACTCATGGTGAATTTCATCTCGTCCTCGCTCGTGACCAAACACGAAGCACAAGACAACAGATTCCATGTAAAAGATATCGCTGTTTTCACGGCTTTCATCGCAGTCTGTAGTTCCCCCGCTTGGATCTTTCCTGAATTTTGTTTAAAGACATTGTTCTTTGCTGCGCCAATACGCTCCAATCCGGAACTGCTTTCTTTTGCCGCATCCTCATTTTCCTCTTTGGTCTTTTCACTCATTTTTCAAGCGACCCGCGTAAGCCTAGTCGCTACAATGCTTAAAGAAAAGCGCCTTTGGACTTATGTTGTCCTGATCTTTTTAGGGGGAATCTTAAACGCAGGCGCCGTTTTCGGCTTACCGGGTTCCGGTATTTCCTACAGTCACATTCCGCTTCTCGCCCTCACCGGAGACGCCGCTCTGAGCGTTCTTCTCGCCGTTTACTTCAGAAAAAGATTTTCTTTACAATAGAAAGCCGAGAAAGCCCGATCGTTACCAAGGTATCCAGCAGTATTCGCATCACGGCTACCGCAGTTGCATCCGGAATTTTCGCATACCAGTCAAACAGCATGAATTCCGCATAATGCACGCCCAACAACAACAACGACGAGCGACCGAAAAAAGAAAGTCCATTGCGAAAAACCGGAACGAGAGAAGCCTTTTCAAATAACCAGTACAAAAAAAGAGTCGATGTCAATGCGCCTAGCACATTCAACGGATACAGCGGGTATACAAGAGTATGCACATCCATTTCGCCGCACAAAAAGAAAGCCGCGATTGAAATCGCAAGGCAAATCATTGCCATTGCAGAATTCACCACGATCATTTTCTTTGCCCATATAAAGCCTAGCGCATAAAAAACCATCGCCGAAATGCCGATCGAAAGTCCGAACGAAGATTCCACATACAAACCGAAAGCACCCGTTACAATCGAAGCAAAAACCGCAAACGGAACACCCCACTTCCATTTTGCTAAAACATTAAAAATTTCCCTGCACCAAAATAACGCAAGCAAAAACCAAATCGGGCCGACCCCAAAATTTCCCGTCAAAATACTTTTTCCAAATCGTATCGGCGTCGAAAAATCATCTAAACGAAAAGCATCCACCAAAAACTTCAAAAAAACAACTGTCACAAAAATCGAATAAGGGAAAATCAACCGTTTCAAATCCGACATTAAGCAAGTCTTTCCCTCTTTCGGCTTGTAAAAATATCCCGACACAATAAAGAACATCGGGATGTGAAACAGATAAATCACATGATGCAACGAATCATGGATTTGGCAATGTCCCAACACCATCAAAAAAATGGCAAAGCCTTTCATCATGTCAAAAACGGGATTCCGTTCCGTCATGCAATCCTCTTTCGATCCGACATGCAAATCGTCGAAATCACATACATCAAAACTCCCCAAACCCAGAAAAGTCCCTGTTTATAACCCGCAAGGAAAAACCAGAATCCGACAAAATAAATCATGAACACATAAAGCATCACCCGTCGCATAGTCCGTTCCCGATTCATCCGCTCATATAAAACAGATAGCGCTAAACCCGCCAAAAACGGGAAAAGGAAGCACCCCGGCAAACCGAAATCCTTATAGACTTCCCACAGGTAACCAGTCGTGTTGTAACCCGGAATTTTTTGCACACTTTCATTAAAAAGTCCATCCCAACCCATACTCGTCCGGATTGCTCCAGGCGCACCCGAATACTCCAACATGCCGGCAAAGAAATCGATTCCATAAGTAAAGGAATGAATATGCCTGTCCGGATCCGGATTCAACACATAATCCAAATTCCAGTAATTGTTCGCCACATAACGGTATGGCATCGTCATCGCCGCATTCAGCGTCATGGCCTTAATCGAATTATTCCCCAAATATTGCGAACGCGCCGACGCCACAAACACAAACGCAGAAATTCCCAAAGCGAGAAACGCAGCTATCAGCAAAACCGGAATTTGTTTTCGCAAATAATTAAAAAGAATCACCAAAAAGCCGACACTCATAAAAAGCGTCGTTCGACTCGGATAAGCGCAAATACTCAACACCGCAACCAAAGGCGCCACCACACGCGAAACGATACGGATCCAGCGCACAGGATTCACCGATTTAAACATCGCAGCGCCAAAAAGCATTACCACAAGCGGTGCGCTCGAAAAGAACTGTGCGTAAACCCCATAATTGATCAGCGGAGAAGTCCAGTGGCTCGGAGCTCCCGAAAACAAAATCAACGTTCCCACGATATGGATAATTCCATAAATTCCAACTAGATAAATAGCAAGTATCACGCACGAAAATACAAAGTGCCATTTCCAGTTATACAAAGATTTCGTTTCTAGCAAAGGCTCCTTATTCAAATGTTTCTGCGCAACGCCCCACTGGTACAGCAAGCACGCCGAAGTAAAAGACAAAAGTGCCCCGAGCCAGACTCCCCATGTTTTCAAATGGAACGGCGTCATCGCCCTATCCATCTGCAAATAGGCAATCGCGAGAGTTAGACATTGAAAAAAGATGTAGACGGAAGCCGGAGAAAAAAAATCTTTCTTCGCTCTCCAGATATAGAACAACAGCCCTACCACAATCAAGGAGAGGACTGTCGTTTCTGGATATTCGCTAATAAGCGAAAACATTAGACGGCACGCTTCCTTCTAAAGAAACCGGTAAACGTCAGCCATTCCTTTTCCAAAGCGGAACCGGTTCCCTGCTGCGATTTAAGAAGTTCGATAAAGCTGCAAAGGATGGTCGCAAAAAGTGTCGATACAAATACGGTGAATATCAACGAAACTCCGCGAAGCGGAGAAATTTTCTTGTCGTTTGGCCAGGGAGCTTCGAGCACATGCAAGTTCGTGAGCTTTTTGGCTTCTTCGAGTTGCATCTGTTCGCTTTGTTGACGAAGCAGCTTATACATCGCTACCTGCACCTTCAGTTCCTGTTCCTTTCTCATGTACTCCGCACCCAATCCCGGACTTTTCTTTAACGTGATCAAGCCCAAGGACTGCTGTTTCCCGTTCAGCGTCTGATTAATCGCCGTATTCAGCGAATTGTAACGCTTCGAAAGTTCACCATAGCGCTTCGATTCCGTTCCATGCATCTGGCTTTCATAATTCATTTCGACGGCAACGCTTTGACGTTCCGTCTGGAGCGTGCTCAAATACTTGATCGTCGCTTCCATTTGCACATCCGGTTCGTAAAAATTATTGTCCACCTGGAACTTCACAAAATCCTGTTGCAAAGAATCCAAACCTTTCAAACATGCCGCAATACGGGTGTCAAAATATTCACGGCTCTGCTTTGCCTGCTTCGTTTTAAAGGCGTTGAACATCGAGTCCGCTTTTTCCAGCATAAACATCGCCATCTGAGAAGCCAACACATAATCTTCATCCTCGATCGTCACTTCGAGCATGTTTTCGTCGGTCAGCGAAAGCTTGAAGTTCTTGCGGAACTTCTTCAGCAAGTCCGCCCGAAATTTTCCATCGAATTCATAATGCTCCGCCAAATCGAATTTATCTATGACCATGTCTTGCAATTCTTTCGAATCAAAAATGGTCCAAATCGCATCCGCGTCCACGGAAGACCCGCCAAATCCAAGAAGCGACGCATAAGACGAAAGCTCGCCGTCTAACATTCCAGAAAGAGCGCCCATTCCAGAATTGCTCGGCGGAGGCGTCACCACTGCTTTGGCCGCATAAGTCGGTTTGATTACCCACATTACAAGGACAAAGACAGCAATGGTCGGAATTAAAATCAATGCACAGCAAAGCTTGAAATGTTTCAAGTCATTGTTGATAAGACGAAAAAGAGTTTCGGTTAAACCCGGTGTTTCGGAACGCATAGACATATTACTTGTTGTAATAGACATAGATGGTGAGGGCAGACGCCAAAACAGTCAAAAGGGATGACATGAACAATGTGAAATCCTTAAAGCGTTCGTAATTGCTCTTAGGAATTTCAATGTAGTCTCCCGGCAAAATCGGATCGCCGGTCGCATTCACATAGATTGTTTCACGATCTCCACGCACCACTTTCACTTGATCAAAAGAACCAGAAATCGTCGTCACGCCAGCTGCTGCAATGTAATCCAAAGCGTGCCACGCCGGATTATATTGCTGACGTCCAACGCCAGCTACCGCTCCGCCCACGTATACGATCAAAGACTTCATCGTATATTCGATTTCCGCACCCGGAGGTACAACCTGCTTTTCTGCATCCGAAAGCGGGAGCGATATCGTTTTACCGTCTTTTTCACGAATCGTCACCGACTGATAACCGATGTTGGGAATGCGAGTGCCGCCAGCCCTTTCAAAATAGAACTCGACCGTTTTGCCTTCTTCGTAAGGAAGCGCAGATCGGTAATTCGACAGAATTATCGTAACGGCATCTTTCAAATCCGAAAACGGCACATAAACCTGGTCGCCCTGTTCCATCAAAATATCGCGAGCGAAATCGCCTTCGTTAATCACTTTCAAAAAGTTGATATGAATCGTATCCTTTCCGCGAATCACGTGAATATCTTCATCTCGACCAGCCGGTAAAATTCCACCGACCATGTCCAGCAAACGGCTCAAACGCGTCTGCGGTTCCACTAAAACCTGGCCCACCTTTGTCACGGCTCCCATCACATTCACAATAATCTTTTTGAGCTGCGCCAGTTGCACAAAACAATAATCGGGATTATAACGTTTAGAAACCAGTTCGAGAATTTCTTTTCTTGCTTCCGAAAGAGTCTTGCCCGTAACATTCACCGAGCCACATTCTTCAATGATGATATTCCCATCTGGGTAGACCTTCACCGAAAGATACGTGTTTTCAAGAGTGATGTCCAGATAATCTCCCGGGCCCAGTTTATACGAAGAATCGACAACGCCTTCGCTATAGCTCGGCTGCATCGTCACCGAATTTCGAGACACCGCTGATGTGTTCGAAGAAGACAGTGCCTGCAAAGAACTGAAGTCCGCGGCAAAGACTGTCACAAAGCTGCAAAACATCGTCAACAAAAAAACGGAAGTTTTAAAAAAACGCATAACCTATTTTTACGAGGAATCCGTGAATTCAACAGTTGTCATAAAATACAAAAAACCCGGCTCGTTAAAGCCGGGTCTTTGTGAAATCTAGAACGATTTACTTTTCCGCTTCCTTAGCAGCGCCCTTGACCATGTCAATCGGCTTTGCGTCAGCAGCCGGAGCGTCAGCCTTCGGAGCCTTCTTAGCCTTGATTTCGTCTTCAACGAGAGAAACCAATGCCATTTCAGCTGCGTCACCTGCGCGGTTCGGACCGAGCTTCAGCACGCGGGTATAACCACCGTTGCGATCCTTATAGCGCGGGCCTATCACGTCGAAGAGTCCCTGGAGGACCTTCGGGTCGCGAACGATACGAGCGGCTTCACGACGAGCGGAGAGGTCACCCTTCTTTGCATAGGTCACCAAGCGATCCACAACACCGCGGACAAGGCGAGCCTTGAGGAGAGTCGTGCGCACAGAGCGGTTGAGCTGATCCTCTTCCAGGCCTTTTTCGAGGATGGAAGTCGCGAGGCTACGGAGGATGGCACGCTTATGTTGTGCGTTCACACCGAGTTTCTTGTTCTTTACACCGTGTCTCATTTTTCTTAATCCTTCAAGTATTCATCGACGTTCATGCCGAAGCTTAAACCCATCGACGTCAATACCTCGTTAAGTTCAACCAAGGACTTCCGACCGAAGTTCTTGTATTTCAGCATGTCCTGTTCCTTATTGCGAACAAGTTCTGCGATCGTATGAATATTGGCCATACGGAGGCAGTTGCTGGAACGAACGGAGAGTTCGAGTTCGTCCACGCGCATACGAAGACGGCTTGCAATCCGCTGACGTTCTTCGTCTTGCACCAATTCTTCCGGAGATTCGAGATCGCCTTCGAAATTGATGAAAGCTTCCAAGTGGTCCACAAGAAGCTTTGCTGCATAAGCAAGAGCGTCTTCAGGATCAATGGAACCATCAGTCGTGATTTCGAGTTCCAAACGGTTATAATCCGTTTTCTGGCCCACGCGAGTATCGCTAACATGCATAGCGACCTTCAACACCGGGTTGAAGTTTGCATCCATGGCGATTTCACCAATCGGGGCGTCCGGATTCTTCAACTCGTCTGCAACCACATAGCCGCGTCCGGAAGAAACCTTGAGTTCCATGCTCAAAGAAGCGTTTCCGGAAAGCGTCGCAATATGGACATCCGGGGTAAGGATCACCACGTTGGGATTCTCCTCGATGTTTGCAGCGGTGATTTCACCGTCGCCAGACATATCCAAGCGGAGCGTTTCGTCGTGATCGGAGAGCAGCTTTACGCGGATGCTCTTCAAGTTCAAGATGATGTCCGTGACATCTTCCTTCACTCCCGGAATAGACGAGAATTCCTTCTCGACTCCAGCGATTTTCACGGAGACGATAGCCGCACCTTGCAACGAGGAAAGGAGCGTACGGCGAAGAGCATTACCAACGGTAATACCCCAACCGCGTTCCAGAGCTTCCACGACAAACTTGGCGTAGCGTCCGTCTTCGCGAGTTTCCACTTTTTGGAAACTGCGTGGCATTTGGAGAGATTTCCACATCATTGGCGTTTTCCCCTGTTGAGATTAAACTCTTCTCTTCTTCTTAGGACGGCATCCGTTGTGCGGAACACCGGTCACGTCGCGAATCGTCAGCACTTCGATGCCAGCGTTCTTGATAGCGCGAACGGCAGATTCACGTCCACCGCCAGCGCCCTTCACGCGCACATCAACCTTGCGAATGCCGAGGTCATATGCCTTGTGGGCAGCGGCTTCAGCAGCGAGCTGTGCTGCGAACGGAGTGCTCTTGCGGGAACCCTTGAATCCAGAGTTTCCCGGAGAACCCCAAGCAACAACGTTGCCACGAGCGTCTGTGATCGACACGATAGTGTTGTTGAAAGATGCGTTAACGCAGGCAATGCCTTGCACGTCAACACGCTTCTTACCTTTCTTAGCCTTTTCTTCGGCGGGAGCAGCAGTTTCTGCAGCGGCCGGAACGGTTTCTTTAACTTCTTCGTCTGCCACGGATCGTCTCCTTACTTCTTCTTGTTAGCAACGGTCTTCTTCGGACCCTTGCGAGTGCGAGCGTTTGTACGGGTACGCTGACCACGGGCCGGCAAATGCTTCAAATGACGGGAACCGCGATAGCATCCGATATCTTGAAGACGCTTAATGTTCAAGGTCGTTTCTGCGCGAAGCTGACCTTCCACAGAGTATTCGTCTTCGAGTACGTGACGAATCTTACCTTGTTCTTCTTCAGTCAAGTCATCGCACTTTTTCTTGAGGTCAATGCCCAACTGAGCACAGATCTTACGAGAGGTGAAAAGACCGACTCCGTAGATAGCCGTAAGACCATACTCGACGGTCTTGTTTCTCGGCAAGTCGACACCAGCAATACGTGCCATAAAATCTCCTAACCCTGTCTCTGCTTGTGACGGGGATTCTTAGAACAGATGACGCGAAGAACGCCCTTGCGACGAACGATCTTGCAGTTTTCACATCTAGGTTTGATGGAGGCTTTGATTTTCATAGGTTCTAACCTTTTTTGTCCCTATTACTTGTAACGGTAGGTGATCCTTCCCCGAGACAAGTCATACGGGGAAATTTCGACCAACACTTTGTCATCCGGCAAGATGCGGATAAAATGCCGGCGCATTTTTCCTGAAACATGAGCAAGAATTTCGTGACCATTTTCGAGGCCAACACGGAAGAACGCGTTTGGAAGAGCTTCCAATACAACGCCTTCTACTTGAATGCCTTCTTCTTTTGCCACTAGGATGCCATCCTGCCGCGAATGCGGCCATGTTTAAGGAAACCTGCGTAGTTATTGGTATTGAGATGGGCTTCGAGTTGACGAAGCGTATCCAGCGCAACACCGACCACGATCAAGACCGAGGTGCCACCAATATAGAAAGACATATTCAAAGCGTCTTTCAAATGAAGCGGACCAACGCTAATTACAGCCAGGAAAATGGATCCCGGAAGCGAAATGCGGGTCAAAATGTGGTCAATATACTCAGCGGTCTTCTTTCCCGGACGGATGCCCGGAATAAAACCACCCGACTTCTTGAGGTTATCCGCAATATCTGTGGGGTTGTATTGGATAGCCGTATAGAAGTAAGTAAAAAAGATAATCAGCACAGCGAAGATCACACTGTACGTGAGATGGCCAGGAATGAAGACGCCAGCAAAGGACTGTGCCCAGCTCACGTTTGGCATCCACGAAGCGATAATCGCGGGCACGAACATAATGGAAGAGGCGAAGATAACCGGAATGACACCAGCCGTATTCACCTTGAACGGCAAATAGCTAGCCTGGCCACCCATCACCTTGCGTCCGACCACTCTGCGCGGGCTCTGAAGCGGAATACGACGAACAGCTTGTTCCACAAAGACGATGAAACCGATGATTGCGACAACCACTGCCAAGATGAAAATCTCGATAGCGAGCGGCTGAATGCCTTCGGTAAACATTTCGAGTTCGCGGAAGAATGCTCTCGGAAGTCCGCCTACAATACCGGCGAAGATTATCAGGGAGATTCCGTTACCAACACCCTTTGCAGTGATTCTCTCACCGAGATACATTACAAAGATAGTTCCCGTGGTGAAGGTAAGCGTAGCAAGTAACCGGAATCCGATATTTCCAAGTCCAGACTGGAATCCGTCTGTAAGCACAGAAATACCTGTACCGGTTGCGGTGGAAATTTTCAAGCTAGAAAGCCAAACGGCCACACCCCAGCCCTGAAGAGCACCGAGGAGAACCGTGAAGTAACGCGTATACTGATTCAGTTTTGCGCGACCTTCTTGGCCTTCTTTCTGAAGCATTTGAATCGCAGGAATCACCGATCCCATCAATTGAATGATAATGCTTGCGCTGATATACGGCATAATGCCCAAGGCAAAAACCGTAGCCTTTGCAAAAGCACCACCCGTGAAGGAGTCATACAATCCGAACATATTGTTGTTGTTTCGGAAGTATTCCGCCAAGACAGTGGCATCCACTCCTGGGATAGTAATATGCGACCCGATGCGATACACGATAAGAAGCCCCAAGGTAAAGAGAATTCTTTTCCTCAGGTCTTCCATCTTGAAGGCGTTGACGAATCCGTCAATAGCTTTCTTCAGAGCTTCCATTATTAGACGATCTCAACTTTGCCGCCAGCAGCTTCAACAGCCGCCTTGGCCTTTTCGCTGATAGCGTTGACTTTGAGCGTGACAGCCTTAGAAATCGTGCCGTAGCCAAGAACCTTGATCGGCTTCTTGACACTGCGAACGAGACCCTGGTCGAAAAGAACCTTTGCGTCAAATTCAACAACGCCGGAGTTTTCGATAGCCTTGAGGTTCACGATCTGCGTATCACGAGCAAACTGGGTCTTGAAGCCGCGCTTCGGAATGCGGCGATGAATCGGCATCTGACCGCCTTCAAAAGCAACACGACCGGCCTTAGCACTCTTACGAGCACCAGCACCCTTCTGACCACGACCGCCAGTCGTACCCCAACCGGAGCCCGGACCGCGACCGATACGCTTACGACCCTTCGTCAGAGCGCTCTTGGCAGGATTGATACTATTGAGTTGCATGATTAAATCTCCTCGACCTTGATCAAGAAACGAACTGCATTGATCATGCCTTGGATGGCCGGAGTCAATGTAACTTCGTTAGAGGTTCCAATACCATGAAGACCGAGAGCAGCGATGTTGGCTCTGTGCTTCGGCTGGGTGTGGATCGTTCCCTTAACTTGGGTAATTCTCACTTTTTTCATTTCTTAGACCTCAGGCGTTCTGACCGCGCAATGCAGCGTAGTCATTTTTGTTCTTCTGAGAAGTGAGACCTTTGATGCAAGCCTGCACCACGGTGCTCGGATTGGAAGAACCATAGATCTTGGTAAGAATGTTGTGGACGCCAGCGAGTTCCAAAACTGCACGAGCAGCAGCACCGGCGATAACGCCAGTACCCGGAGCAGCCGGGATCAAGCGGATGCGAGTTGCACCGTACTTGATTTCGACATCGTGCGGAATGGTTCCGTCTTGAACGTTCACTTCGATGAGGTTGCGCTGAGCCGCTTCGGTACCCTTACGGATAGCTTCGGAAACTTCCTTAGCCTTGCCGAGGCCAACACCAATCTTGCCCTTCTTGTTGCCGACGACAACGAGAGCGCTGAAGGACATACGACGTCCGCCCTTCACGGTCTTGGCACAGCGATTGATGTGCACAACTCTGTCTTCAAATTCAGAAACTTGAGCTTCGCGTTCCAAAGTGTACCTCTTAGAATTGGAGTCCGCCTTCACGAGCTCCCTCTGCGAGAGCCTGAACGCGACCGTGATAAATGTAACCGCCACGATCGAAGACAACAGCAGAGATGCCCTTAGCCTTCGCTTCATCAGCGATGAGATTACCGAGTTTCTTGCTCTGTTCGGTCTTTGTGAGTTCACCAAACTTAGCTTGGAAATCCTTAGAAGAGGTAGAAACCTGAACCAAGGACTTGTGAGAAACATCGTCAATGATCTGAGCGATCATATTAGAAAGCGTACGACGGACAGCAAGACGCGGACGTTCGGGGGTACCGTTGACGGTCTTGCGAACACGTGCATGACGCGCAATTCTGGACTCAAGTCTTTTCTTTGCAATAACAGCCATAACGTTACCTTATTTACCTGTCTTCTTGCCCTGCTTGCGGCGGACGAATTCGCCAACATACTTAACGCCCTTGCCCTTATACGGTTCCGGACGACGGTACTTGCGAATTTCAGCAGCAACCTGACCAACTTTCTGCTTGTCAATTCCCGAGACGCTGATCTTCAGAGGATCAACAGCCTTCAAGGTGATTCCTTCCGGAGCCTTGTAAATCACCGGGTGAGAGAAGCCGAGAACAAGGTTCAAGTCCTTGCCCTTCTGTTCTACACGATAACCGACACCGACGATTTCCAGATTCTTTTCAAAACCCTTGGAAACGCCTTCGACCATGTTCGCAACGAGAGCGCGGGTCGTGCCGTGAATAGCGCGAGAGAACTTCAAATCATCCGGACGTTCGAAAGAAAGCTTGTCGCCGTCGAGATTGATCTTGATGAGGTCGTGCACCTTGGTAGAGAGTTTGCCAAGCTTGCCTTCGACCTGAATGTTCTGTCCATCCACTGCAATCTTAACGTCTGCAGGGATATGAATGATAGCTTTTCCGATACGAGACATCTTCTACCTCACCAGACCTTTGCGATGACTTCGCCGCCCACATTTTCCTTGCGAGCTTCGTGATCGGTCATCACACCTTTGGAAGTGGAGATAATAGCATAGCCAAGACCGTTGCGAACACGCGGAAGCTTCGCTACATCGCTGTAGATACGAAGACCCGAGCGGCTAACGCGCTGGATGCCCTGGATTGCCGGAACGCCGTTCGTGTAGCGAAGGAGGATCTTGAGAATTCCCTGCTTGCCATCTTCAACGACGACGAACTTCTTAATGAAACCTTTTTCCTGCAGAACGCGAGCGATTTCACGCTTCTGGTTGCTGGCAGGGATGTCCACCACAGGCGCTTTTGCCGCTACGGCATTGCGGATGCGAGTGAGCATATCGGCGATAGTATCTGTTGCCATTTGTTAATGCTCCTTACCAGGAAGATTTGGTGATACCCGGGATTTCACCGGCGAGTGCCATTTCGCGGAAGCAAATACGGCACAACCCGAAGCGACGCATATAAGCGTGCGGTCTACCGCAACGCTTGCAGCGATGATACCCACGAACCGTGTATTTCGGGGTGCGCTTGCACTTTTCAATCATTCTTCTGCTTGCCATGGTATACCTTACTTCCTGAAGGGGAGACCAAGACCTTCGAGCAGAGCACGTCCTTCGTCATCCGTTTTTGCGGAAGTCACGAAAGAAATGTCCATACCGAGAGTCGTAGAGATTTTGTCAATATCGATTTCCACAAAGATCGACTGTTCCTTGATGCCGAGCGTGTAGTTACCGCTGCCATCGAAACCACGACGCGGAAGACCACGGAAGTCACGCACGCGCGGCAAAGAAATGTTGATAAAACGATAGAGGAAATCCCACATGTTTTCGCCGTGGAGGGTCACCTTAGCACCAATTCCAAGACCTTCGCGGAGCTTGAAGTTGGAAATTGCCTTGCGAGCCTTCGTCACAACCGGCTTTTGACCGGTGATAGCAGCGAGAGTGTCAAGAGCTTCGTCCAAGACCTTACGGTTGGAAGCGGCTGCGCCAACACCCATGTTGATAACGATCTTCTGCAGACGCGGAATCTGCATCACGTTCTTATAACCGAACTTTTCCTGGAGAGCCGGAACTACGGTCTTTTCGTAAACATCTTTCTTCATTGTGCTCATAGTTACGACCTCACAGAGCCTTTCCGGACTTGACGCTCACGCGAACGCTCTTCTTGCCCGCTTCACGGACACGACGAGTACGAACCGGAGTGGAACCTTCGAGAAGCATCACATTGGAGATGTCAATCGGGAGTTCCTTTTCAACGATGCCGCCAGTCTGGTTGGTCTGGCTCGGCTTTTCATGACGCTTGTGAACGTTCACGCCAGCAACAATCACGCGACCCTTCTGCGGATCAACGCTGAGCACGGCACCGGTCTTTCCCTTGTAGGAGCCGGAGATAACCTTCACGTTATCGTTCTTCTTGATGTTAGACATTAGAGCACCTCGGGTGCGAGAGAGATAATCTTTGTGAAATTGTGGTCACGAAGTTCACGAGCCACAGGTCCAAAGATACGGGTTCCACGGGGTTCGCCGTCTTTCGTAATGAGCACGACAGCGTTGTCGGAGAAACGGATGAGAGATCCGTCCTTGCGACTGATTTCCTTGCGTGTACGGACCACGACAGCATCTGCGACAGAGCCTTTCTTCACCTTGCTCTGGGGGATAGCGTCCTTGACAGCTACCTTGATGACGTCACCGATGCTTGCATAGCGTCGGTTAGATCCACCCAAAACTCGGATGCAGGCGACTTCTTTCGCACCGCTGTTATCGGCCACGACCAGTCTTGTTTCTTCTTGAATCATATTATTCGCCTTACTCCAGAAGGATTACTTCTTCTTAGCCACGATTCGAACCAAGCGCCAGCGCTTCGTTGCGGAAAGGGGACGGGTTTCCATAATTTCCACGGTATCGCCCACTTCGGCTTCATTCTTTTCGTCATGAGCCTTGAACTTAGACGTGGATTTCATGATCTTGTTGTAAATCGGGTGACGCTTGCGGTCTTCAACCACAACCGTGATCGTCTTGTCCATAGCGCTAGACGAAACGACACCCTGTCTCACTTTACGAGAGTTTCTATCCATTTTTTGCTCCTGCCGGCTTAAGCCTTGGCCCTTTCGGTAAGAATGGTCTTGACGCGTGCGATGTCCTTGCGGATAGCGCGTGCGGTCACAGGCTTCTCTACGCTGTTGCCAGTCTTAGCAGAGAACCGGTTATTGAACAAGTCGAGGTTGAGCTGAGAGAGCTTTTCCTGAAGCTGTTCGGTGCTCAATTCTTTGAGTTCGCGTGCTTTCATTAGATTTCCGAAGCCTCCACGATTTTAACTTTGATCGGCAACTTCTGTGCAGCATCACGGAGAGCCTTGAAAGCGAGATCGCGATCAACGCCATCCATTTCGAACATGATGCGGCCAGGGAGAACCACTGCTGCCCAGAATTCAACTGCGCCCTTACCCTTACCCATACGGGCTTCAGCAGGGTGACGAGTAACCGGCTTGCTCGGGAAGATGCGGATCCAAACGTGACCACCACGCTTGATGGTACGAGTCATCGTAATACGAGCGGCTTCGATCTGACGTGCCGTGATCCAGCACTTTTCAAGAGCCTGCATACCGTACACGCCGAAAGCGAGGGTGTCACCGCTGGTGGCACGTCCCTTCATGCGACGTTTCTGTTCTTTGCGGAACTTAGTTCTTTTAGGACTCAGCATAATTTACTTCTCTCTCTTCGGTTCGGACGAAAAGACATCCTTACCAATTTTTTCGCCGTGCATGATCCAGACCTTGATACCGACAGAACCGTAAACGGTCTTAGCGGTAGCAGTTGCATAATCGATGTCAGCACGAAGGGTGTGCAGAGGTACGCGACCTTCAGCATACTTTTCAACGCGAGCGATTTCAGCACCACCGAGACGGCCACCGCACTGAATCTTCACGCCTTCGACGCCCATGCGCATTGCGCTCTGCATCGCACGCTTCATCGCGCGACGGAAGGAAACACGCTTTTCAAGTTGACGAGCAATGTTTTCGGCAACGAGCTTCGCATCAGCTTCCGGACGCTTGATTTCGTGGACGCTAATATAGATTTCTTTGCCGGTAAGATATTGGAGTTCGCTCTTCAAACGATCCAATTCTTCGCCCTTTTTGCCAATCACGACACCCGGACGGGCGGTGAAAAGGTTCACGTTCACCTTTTTGACGGTGCGTTCGATGCCAACCTTAGCGAGGGAGGCATGTTCGAAGCGCTTCATCAAGTAGCGACGAAGGACGATGTCTTCATAAAGGAAGTCTGCGAACTTATCGCTTTCGGCATACCACTTAGACTGCCAGTCATCGATAACGCCGAGACGAAGACCATACGGATGAGATTTCTGACCCATAGTTTACTCCTTATCAGCGTTGTCTGCAACAACAACGGTCAAGTGGGACAAAGGCTTAGCGATACGGTCAGCGCTACCATGGGAACGCGGACGCATACGCTTCATAATCGTAGCACCATCAGCATAGATGGAATCGATCTTGAGTTCTTCCGTAGTGACGGCACCCGGTGCTTTCTGCTTGAAGTTCGCAACAGCGGACTTGAGAGCGTTTTCGACGATCGGAGCACCCTTCTTCTTGTTGCGAAGAACGGAGAGAATTGCGAAAGCCTGATCAACAGACTTGCCACGAACCAAATCCGTAACCAAACGGAGCTTGAGCACACCGTAGCGGATATTCTTTACTTTTGCTGTAGCTTTCATTACTTGGATCCTCCTGCAGTTTCAACCTTACGGTGACCGCGGAAGGTACGGGTCGGAGAGAATTCACCGAGCTTGTGACCAACCATGTTTTCCGTGACATAAACCGGAATGAACTGCTTGCCGTTGTACACAGCAAAAGTCAAGCCGACCATATCAGGAATAATGGTAGAACGACGGGACCAGGTCTTGATGGGCTGCTTCTTGTCGGAGCTGTTCATCGCCTTGGTCTTGACCAAAACGTGGGAATCCACGAAAGCACCTTTCTTAAGGGATCTCGACATAGCTTATGCCCTCTTCTTCTGGCGACGACGCACGATATAGTGGTCAGTACGCTTGTTGTTACGAGTTTTCTTACCCTTGGCCGGCTTGCCCCACGGAGAAACCGGGTGACGACCACCGGAGGTTCGACCTTCACCACCACCGAGCGGGTGGTCAACCGGGTTCATCACGACACCACGGACAGACGGACGAATACCGAGCCAGCGGGAACGACCAGCGGAACCCGAAGATTCATTCATATGGTCAATGTTGGAAACCTGACCGATTGTTGCGAGTGCATCTTCCGGGATGTAGCGGATTTCGCCACTCGGGAGACGGACCTGGCAAAGCTTGCCATCCTTAGCAATCAGTTCCGCACCAGCACCGGCGGATCGAGCAATCTGAGCGCCCTTACCCGGAATCATTTCAACGTTGTGAATCGTTGCGTTGAGCGGAATGTCCTTCAGCGGAAGAGCGTTACCGATGCGGTATTCTGCACCGACGCCGGACTTGAGAACATCGCCGACCTTGATGTTAGCCGGAGCAATGATATACTGACGCTTGCCGTCTGCATACTTCACGAGAGCGATGCGAGCAGAACGGTTCGGATCGTATTCAATCGTTTCGACTGTGCACGGAATGCCAGTACGATTACGCTTGAAGTCAATAATACGGTAAGCCTTCTTGTGGCCACCACCGCGGCGACGAGAGGTGATTTCACCCACGTTGCTACGGCCAGAGCTGCGCTTCTTGCCGACGGTAAGAGGCTTGTACGGCTTGTCAGCAGTGATTTCCTTCTTATCGTTCAGCTGCTTGTAACGCAGAGTCGGGGTAAGAGGTCTATAGCTTTTCAGACCCATAGTTACACTCCTTCAAACTCGGCAATCTTGTTGCCAGCCTTCAATGTGATGTAGGCCTTCTTCCAGTTGGACTTCTTGCCTACAGCCATGCGTACACGTTTCATCTTGCCACGGTTGATCAAGGTGTTCACGGAATCGACCTTCACGCCAAAGCGGGATTCGATTGCGTTCTTGATTTCCTGCTTGGTAGCATCAAGACCGACCTTGAAAACATACTGATGGACACCCGTGCGCGGGTTTACCATATTCTTGGAAGAACTTTCAGTGATGTGCGGTTCTTTCAGAATTTCGTGGAGTTCTTTCATCTGGAACCTCCAGTGAGTTCACCCAGAGCTTCCTGGGAGATCGCGATATTGTTTGCACGAACGAGATCATAAGTGTTCACATCCTGCACGCGAGCCGTACGAACCCAAGGAACGTTGGCAGAGGAGAGACGGAGATTCTTATCGTTCGAACCGACGAGGAAGAGCGCATTGCGCTGTTCGAGACCAGCCTTGTTAACCACAGAGAGGAAGTCCTTGGTCTTCGGAGTTTCGAAAGAGAGGCTTTCGAACACGAGGATCTTGCCTTCCTGAGCCTTGTCGGAAAGGGCAGAATGGAAAGCGAGACGCTTCACCTTCTTGTTCACCTTTTCGAAGTAATCGTGGGACTTCGGGCCATGAGCCTTGTTACCACGAACCCAGACTGCGGAAGTGTTCTGACCAGCGCGAGCGCGACCGGTACCCTTCTGCTTCCACGGCTTTGTCGTACCACCGCTGACCTGAGAGCGAGTCTTGGTCTGAGCAGTGCCCTGACGACGGTTATTGAGGATAGCCTTGATGTGCAAGTAAATGCAGACCTTGTTAACCTCTGTATCGAAAACCGCAGGGAGATCGATTTCGTTCTTAAATTCGCCGCTAGCGGCGTAGAGCTTTGCCTTTGCCATTAGCCTTTCCTCACCACGATGACTCCATTCTTCGGGCCCGGAACAGCACCGCGAACAAAGATCAAATTGCGTTCACCATCAACCTTAACAACCTGGAGGTGCTTGACAGTGACCTTCTTGTTACCATACTGACCAGCCATCTTCTTACCCGGGAAAACACGGCCCGGATAGGAGTGAGCAGAAAGGCCACCCGGTTCACGAATATTGTGAGTACCGTGACCACGCGGACCCGTGTGGAAGCCATGACGCTTCACAGTACCGGAGAAGCCGTGACCCTTGGAAATACCAGAAACGTCAACAAGCTTTGCGTCTGCGAAATCAGCAGCACCGAATTCCTTACCGATCGGCCAGTCTTCGAGGTTTTCTACATCGAATTCTGCGAGGTAACCACGAACATCGAGGTTAGCCTTCTTGAAGTGACCGATCGTAGCCTTATCAGCGCGGCTTTCCTTGACGAGGCCAAAACCGACCTGAATCGCGGTATAGCCATCTTTTTCTTCAGTCTTGTGGCAAACGACCACGCACGGACCGGCTTCGAGAACCGTCACAGGGACGCATTCGCCCTGTTCCGTGAACACCTGGGTCATTCCCAATTTTTTTGCGAGAATACCGTTCATTTGTATTACACCTTAATTTCGACTTCGACACCTGCCGGCAATTCCAACTTCATCAGGGAATCAACGGTCTGCGGAGTAGCGTCCAGAATGTCAATCAAGCGTTTGTGAGTACGAGATTCGAACTGTTCACGGGACGCCTTATCGACATGCGGAGAGCGAAGAACCGTGTACTTCTGAATCTTGGTCGGGAGAGGGATCGGACCCGCGATACGGGCTCCCGTGTTCTTTGCCGTATTTACGATGTCTTGAGCGGAACGATCAATCATACGATGATCGAACGACTTCAAGCAAATACGAATGCGTTCACCA
>FLNW01000405.1_pt1 | contig 18220 bp, 18 predicted proteins | sample 1140371 | NCBI WGS metagenome assembly FLNW01 (sample SAMEA3878170, study PRJEB12797) | bioreactor metagenome | biome: Moose rumen | place: Sweden | collected 2011-10
CAAAAACAAGCAAAAAGCATAAAATAAGCTATAAAAATCAGATTTATTTTTCAATTTTCGATTTTCAATTTTACAACAAGCCAAACACTGCAAGAAAAGACATACAAAGCAAGGCGAGAACTAGTGAAAGAAAGAAGCCCCACCCTCCAAATCGTGGAGGAGAGAAAATATTTACTACTTATAACTCGCTATTTTTTTTGGGAAAGAGTGTCACGCTATGTCACGCAAAAGAGAAAAGCTAGGTAGGACTTGAATTCAAGATAAATAGTGTCACGCAAGTGTCACGGTCAAGTATATAGTGTCACGCCACCGTGACATCATATTTTTTTCTTTGGGGTATTTTACCGTGACATTTACCGTGACATTTGTGCTTGAAAACTATATTTTTTTGGGTAAAATTAGCGTGACATTGAATGTCACGTTTTAGAATTTAAGAGATAGGGATGGCGTATGAGAGCAAAAAAGCGTTATTGTTAAGTATGGGGAAGAATCCAGATGACAGGAATTTAGTAAAGAGGATGATTGAGAGATGAGAGGTTTATGAGGAATGAGGGATGTATTATTTAGTGAGTGAGGAGTGAGTGGTTAAAGAAAAAAAGAAATCTGAATCAAAAGTAGGGGAGATTAAAGAAGAAAAGGTTGAGGTGGACAATGAGGAGTTGGAGAAGCTAAGGAAGAAAAATGAGGAATTAATTGTGGCATATAAGAAGGTAGCTGAGAAATATAATAAGCTAGTAGATAGATTAAAGGAAGAGCAGAAGAAATCTGGATGGGAATTATGTAATCATCTAATTTTCTTTTATAATAAGTTTCAGGAGTGGAAAAAGTTTGTAGATGGAAAGGCTTACTGACAGGCAGAGTACAATAAGAAGGTAAACGAGACACAGGATACTACTGAAACTGTCAAACCAGATGTTTATAAGAGATATAATTTTGAGTATGGGGAGACAGAGAAGGCGGAATGTAAGATTGTAGAGGAGATTATAGCACAGAAGGAGAAGGAAAATGCAGACTTACCATTCTAATTATAAACTAACTTATAATTTTCTCTTGAAATTGAAAAAAATAACTATAAGTCATTAAGTGTCAGTAAAGAAACTCTGTAGATAGAGTCACAAATTCTCTGTGATTTTATTACAGAGTTTTTTCATTATGAGGGATAAGTATTCTATTACTAAAAAATGGGAGAGGAAGATAGAAGAAATGAAAAAGAAAGCTGATTTTAAATACACTATTTTATTAAGGAGGAAGAAAGAGAAGATAGAATTAGGATGGGAGCATGAATTAGAGAAGTTAGAGAAGAAAAAGCTGAGTGAAATAAGGAAGAAGGAGGAGAAAATGAAGAGGAGGATGTTAAACGAGATAAGGGAATGCGAATGAAAGCCTAAGAGAGAATATAAACAAGATGCACCTAAGCTAAAGCCATTAGAGTTTGCTATGAGTATAGCACAGGAGAATGGCAGACTTAGAGATACAGATGCAGACTGAAATGGGGTCTGTATTAGTTGTAGTTTCCATTGATGATGGTCAGATTTTGCTGGCTGACATAGATACTCTCGTAGATTTAGGGGTATATGTTTGGAGAAGGAGAACATCAACGCACAATGTCACACTTGTAACTGGACTACATGACCTAGATGAGATACAGTAGCGAAGGAGAGAGTGAATGCTGAATATGATAGGAAGCTAGATATTAAATATGGTAAGGGTACAGCAGATGGATTAAAGAAGAAACTCAACGACTATATGCGTTGAGGTAAAATGGACTATGATCTAGATATGATAATTCCACAACTCATAGAGGAGAATGAGGAATTACGGAAGACAAAGAATTTTTATGCACCCGCTAAGAAGTGGAGAGCAATATGGATTAAATGGAAGAACCACAACTAGTTCTTTATTTTTCTAATTATAAGAAAATGCAAAAGTTCATTTATCCACACGATTACCTAAAGATAAAAGGTAATGTAAAGCAATGTTGGGAAGTTCATGTAAAGAAGATGAGGGAGAGATGACTTCCTTATGTAAATTACAGTAGCTTCTATTCCAGACTAAAAAGGAGTGGTTGGGATTTATATAGAGCCATCCACACTCCACTAAACTATTCTAAATTGGAACGACACGAGAAGGCTAGGGTAAAGATTAGGACAGCATGGTTCAGATTTATCTATTTATTTAAGAGACATGATAGAAGGAGAAGAAGTAAAGGATACTAAAACGCTAGCAAAGATACAGTCAGTAGATGAGATGATACCCAAGCCATTAGAAGACCAGAGGAGTAAATGAGTGCTAGCTAGGATATGAGAAGAGCAATACAAGATAATAGAGAGCTATCTAATGATGGATGCCACAATAGAGGAGGCTTGTATGGCCGCGGGTATCAGTGTGCCATCCTATTATCATCATAAGAAGACTAACCCAGAGTTTGAAAGGAGGATGTCGATCGCTAGGGAGTATCCAAAAGTAGCAGCAAGGGCTGCGGTAATGAAGAGAATAAGATTAGGAGATGCAAAGACTGCATTGGAGTATTTGAAATTGAGAGATAGGAGATACAAGCAAGATGCAGCAGAAGAAGAGAATAAGGAGAAAGCACCAGTAGTGCAATTTATATCAGTGGCTAGTAATGAATGAAATACAACAAACCCTGACACTCAGAATGATACAAAGCCAAACTCTGTCTCTGAATGATATGTGAATTCCTGAGAAGTAGAGAAGATGACACCATGGGAGAATGAGGAAGAAGTACTAAGGAATATAAACTCGTTGAATTTCAGCAACGAGTAGGAGGAAAGATACCGACAGAGGAAAATGAGGAATACAATGAGCCTTTTTCTACCAACGAAAACACGTTAAAGAGTAGGAAGAGGAGGGAGAAAATAAAGAAAGAAAAACGGGATTATGAAAATCTGCTTAGACAGATGAGAGAGAACGCTAAGAAAAATTAAAAAAAATTTTAGATTTGCACCCCCACATAATATAATGGCTAACGTAGAGATAAAACTGACAGAGAACCAGCAGAAAGCATTTGATGTATTGATGGACAATTATCATACTGCCATTTGATACTGAGGATGAGCATGAGGTTGAAAGACATATTTGTGAATTATTCGGTTATGGAGAATGTGCAACGAATATAGGGGTGTCAGATATGCTCTAGTTCGTGATACTATTAAGAATATCAAGCAGACTTCTGTTATTTCCTTAGAGAAGTTCTATAGGGACTACAACATACCAGATGATATGCGTGGTAAACTTAATAACGTATCCAATGTGATAACATTTCCTAATGGTAGTCAGATACTACTAAGGGAATGATGCTATTTACCACAAGACCCATTATATAATAGGTTCTGAAGTCTGGAGTTAACATGAGCTTTCGTAGAGGAGAGTGCTGAGTGTCCTTTAGAGTGAATAGAGATACTCCAAACCAGAGTATGAAGGTTTAAGAATGAGGAGTATGGTATCTTGGGTAAAGTGTTAGAGACATTTAACCCTAATCCATGACACGTATATGAGAGGTACTACAAGCACAAGCATAAGGATGGGGACAGAGCAGTATTTATACCATCATTAGTATACTCCAACAACTTTATAGATAAGGGGTATATAGCTAACTTGGAGAGAGCGAGTGAGAGGACAAAACAGAGGTTATTATACTGAAAATGGGACTTTGATGACAATAATTGGTTATTATTCAAGCAAGGGGACATTGATAGGTTAAAGGAGAATGAAAGTCATTGAGACCAATACTTCTTAATCTGTGATGTTGCTAGGTTTGGAAAGGACACTACAAGGATAAGTTTATGGAGGGGTAATACATGGGTAAGAGTATGGACTTATGCTAAGAGTAGTGTGGAAGAGGTTAAGACATCTATTAGGTTAATTCAGAACCAATACGAGATAGAGGCTAGGAACATAATAATAGATGCTGACTGAGTGGGATGATGAGTTGTGGATGGAATACCTTATTCAACTGGTTTCATAAACAATTCTAAGCCAATAGATATGTGAGCTAAGCAGAATTATGCTAATCTTAAAAGCCAATGTGCATTCTTATTACAGGAGAAGGTGCAGAAATGAGAGATAGCAATTAAGCGAGAGCATATAGATGCAGAGAAGGACTGGGAAATACTTAATCAGGAGATGCTAAATGTGTATATAGATGAAAAGAGCATAGACTGAAAGACGAGGATAGAGCCTAAGGATAAGATGAAGGAGAGGATATGAAGAAGTCCAGACTTATTAGATACAATGATAATGAGAATGTATCCATATCTAAGATATTTCGATGATGAGATAAGTAGTTATTTAACTTCAATAGCTAGGTAATGATTAAATTAACAGATGAGCTAAGGCAGAAAATAATATGAGAGTATAGACACGGTTTTGAGGCAAACAGGTCTAAGAACTCTCTTTTTATGTCTCAGAAAGATATATATTCAACTAAAAGGAATGATGAATTGTTAAGAAGTCAGATTTTTTGGTCTGTTTCTAGGACAATGCAAGCTACCTGTATAATCAACGAACCAGATGTTAGTTGGGAAGATGAGAATGTACTATATCAGATGGAGGCTAGAAACTTCACAGATATGTATAAGACCGACTATCAGAATGAGAATTGGGGATTTGACAGATACATGGGGTTAGAGGATGTATGTAAATATTGAAAAGCAGTCTTTCTTTTTACTTGATACGATGTCAAGAAGAACGTACCTACAGTACAGAGGATAGACCCAAGATTTGTTTATCCATATAATGATGGTTCGCTCTTAGTTAAGGATTATCCATTCTTCTGATTTGACAGAGTAGTCACAAGAAAGCAATTAGAGGAATTACCTGTGGCTACTAACAAAGAGTTTAAGGAGATGATATTAGGTCACTATGATGTTTATCTAAACGGATTAGAGACGGAGGATGCATTCCTAAGAAGTATAGACACTTGTTATAACACTACTACAGGACATTATACAATCCACTATCACTATACATATATATATGATGAAGACACAAAGGAGAATAAATTATATTTGGTGCTTATGTTGTGCGACCAAATCCTAGATATATACGATGTACCTGAGACAGATAATATAATCCCTATTGCAGTATACTGATTTGCTTATGACAGTCAGGACTGGTGGGGAACATCATTAGTAAATATTATAGAAGACTGACATAGAACAGAGCAATTACTATTGAACCTATATAAGATTAAGGTTACTAGGGAGGCTATGGGATGAAATATATTCATAGATGAGCAGGTATTCATGAACAATATTAATACTTTGAAAAATCAGAGTATCAAGAACAGATGGTTTCCTGTAAAAATGAGGGACATGACTAAACCTATTAGTTCTATGGTATATGAATTACCACAGAGCCAAATGAGTTCAGACTTATATAACTCTCTAGGTATGATTAAGAACAAAGCATTAGCAGAATCATTTACTAATGCTACAGCACAATGATTAGGATTAAGTTCTAATTCAGACCCTAACACAGCTACAGCAAGTAAGATACAGAAAATCAATGCTAATATGATTACATCATTGCAAAATCAGATTTTATCTTACTGAACTAAGGACTTTGCAGAGCTATATAGAGACTTCATGTTATATCATTGGAAGAATAGTTCTAAGAAAGTAATCAGAAGGGTAAATAACTGATTAAGCTGAACATATAAGAAAGTTAGCAAGAAGGATATTAGGGGAGATTTCTCAATAATGATAGTAGACCCCATATTAAAGGACATAATCTATCAAGAGAAGAAGTCAGCGTATATGGAACAATACAATATGTTAGTATCAGACCCTAAGACACCACCATTTTTATTAAACAACATAAGAAGAGCTATTGCATACTATAATTGACTAGATGAGAGTGAGATTGATAGCATAACAGAGATGTCTCCAGAAGATTATCAATGCAAGATGGATGTATTGTTACTTAATCAGAACATAAGTATCTACATTCCACAGAATGCTAATGTCCAAATGAGATTATGGTACTACAATAGAGCAGAAGATACAGATGCTAAGTTTAGAGCTATACAGGCATTACAATATATGGTGCAGCAATGACTAGGTACGGTAGAGATGAACGAGGCTGCACAACCAAAAGTAACAGACTTTAAGTCTGCCTGAGAGAATAACAATCCATTGACTAATATAAATTATGACACAGTAAACAACTTAGAAAGCTGAACAGGGATGAGCGATGGTAGCAGAGCTAACTGGAGTTCAAGATGAGACAGCTTGAATGTAAGTTGAATGCAGTCGATTAATACAAGCAATGGTATTGGTTAGATTTATTTACTAATTTATTTAAATGCCAGCAAAGAGAAAAATTACTATTAAGAAAAAAGAAAGGGTAGAGACACCCGTAGTAGAGGAAGAAGTAAAAGTAGAAACACCCATGGAAGAAATAGAAAAGGCAGTTGATACCGTTGTGGAAGAAGAAATAAGCGTTGCAGAGGTAGTTGAACCTAAGAAGGTTAAGGTAAGAGACAGAGTAGCCTGAAAAATCTGAAACTCAACCGTAGTTAAGCCACAATGAAGGATTAAGTTTGAGGCACAAGTTGCACCTATGCCTTTATTCATGTTGCCAGCAGATATTAGGCAATACTTAATTAACCATGGATTAACATCAGATGTGTATAAGAAGGACAAAGAGTGGTTAGAAAAACACAATGTAGATATGGAGATGGTGGAGAAATTAAAGAAGTTTTTAACTGAGAAGTTATAAAATGTGGCAAGTACTTAGAGACCTAAACGACTTAATTAAGGAAGAACCCAATAGGGAGAATGTAAAAATAGGTGACATAGATAGGATTAAGCGTAAGAGGTATAAGCAGGAAGTATATAGAAAGATGATACACAACTATCTAAGGAAGTATCATAAGGGTATAGGAATGCTTTCTAAGGAGGACATTGCCATTATGACTGAGTGAATGGATACATTAGATAGGACACTATTCTTAGACCAAGTGAAATACACACTTGAGACATCATATGGTAAGCCTATCAAATGGATTATTCAGAATAATAAATCTATTTTATTTAATAAGTAAACTAATCATGGCTTTAGAGCAAGAACTAATGGAGGCTGACAATAAGGCTGACAAAAAGGAGGAGGTAGAACAAAAGAACTTTGATGACCTCACAGATGATGAGATTGAGGCAGTTAAAGAAATGGCTGCTAGTGCGTGATGGGAAATTGTAAAGAAGTGTATGGAGAAAAGGGTAAAGAAACAGGATGAGAGTATTGTAATACTAGCTAAGGACAACTGTTTTAACCCTAAGCAAGACTGATACACAATCTATGAAGTATGGGGTGCATTTGCACAGTGAATGGGGGAAGTAGAGAGATTGGTAAAGGTTATTACGGCAGACCCTGAAGATGTAAAGAAAGCACAAGAGGCTGTTCAGAAAGCTGAGGCAATCATGAGGGGGGAGGAAGTTGAATGAGTAGAATAAGCTCTCAAATATTCTATGTCCGAAGTTGCAAGACACTAAACTAATCAATCATAGTCAAGTTGAAGACTTTAAATCAATTCGGAGTGGTAGAATGCTCTGACTTTACATTCTATTTATTATCAGATGACTGATATGGAAAACCTTGATAACACTGAGGAACAGAAAAAATCTGGATATGCTGCTATGAGAGAAAAGCATAATCAAGAGATGGCTGACCTACAGGCCAAGTTAGATGCTGAAATTGCGGGTAGAGCTGCAGACAAGAAACTTTACTTTGAGAACACAATGAAGAGTAGGGGTTATGATGGAGACTTTAATGCCTTCGCTGACAAATATGCTTCATTAAGTATCAATGATATGGTGTCTTTGTATGAATGACAGAATGGGAAACCGGCTGCTGTAGAGGCTAAACCTGAAACAGAAGCAACTACATGAGCTAAAAGTGTTATCGCATGAGCCAATCCAACAACTGAGGTTGGTTGACCAAAACTTAACGAAATGAACTCTGATGAGTTGATTAAATGGGCGAAAACACAATCTCGGTATCATAACTAATAGTTGGAGAGGCTAAATATTTATTTTAGCTTTAACAATTTATTTAAAATGCCTTTTGACAGATTTAACGTTTCAACGGAAGATGCTGCAAACATCATCCAAACAGGAAATATTAACGATGCAAACAACGTTAATGATTTCTTAACTTACTTACTTAAAAAATCATTCCTAGAGAATGGAGAACCTTCAACTGTATTCATGAGATTTGGAACTAAAGCATCTCATCAAGGATACAAATCAATTACTTGGCCTAGATTATGAGTAATGAAGACTACTCTAGCACAAGCTGCTTTGACTGAGGGGGTTACACCTGATGGACACACTAATGTAGTTAAAACTGTAACTGCAGTACCTGTTCAATTAGGAGACTACTCAATCATCTCAGATGTATTAGATGTAGAAACATTACTTCCAATCATTGCTGCACAAGGAAGAGAATTAGCAAACAATGCTGGAAGACTTATAGATGAATATATTCAAGATACATTGGCTAATAGTTCAATCGGAACTATCTTCGCAGGAAGTGCTACAGAGAGAGATGACTTAACTGCTGCTGATGTTATGGATTTAGATTTAATCCTTAAGGCTTGTACATTCCTTGCATCTCAAGGACAAACTTGAGAGAGGTTCAAGATTATTATGCATCCAAATGTATTCTTAGATTATGCTAAATCATCTTCTACTAATACTTGGTTGAATAAATTAATCTATGAAGACTTCAAAGGAATTAAAGATGGTTTTGTTACTGCTGGAGTTAACTACGACATCTATATTTCTGCTAATGTAAAACCATTCCCAGTAGATACAGATAGTGATGATGAAGTTGACTTCTTAGTATATCCAACATACGCATTCAGAGATGGTGCTTATGGAGTAGGAACACTTCAAAACTTGGAGACTTTCTATAAACCATTCTGAGCTGCTGGAACTGAAGACCCTCTAAATCAGAGAGCTACAGTAGGATGGAAATGTATGTATGGATGTGCTGTTCTTAACGATTTATTCATCGTTAGAATAGAAAGTAGAGCGGGAACATCATACGCTTGGCAAGAAAATATAGACAACGATTAGTTTGCTTATATATATGGGGTTGGTGGTGTTCGCACCGAATGGATTTAATCTGTGGCTAACCCCATAGAATAAACAGACTTATTTATCTCTTTAATAGCAGTAAATGGCAACTATCCAAAATATATATAGTAATTGGTGTTTAGAAGAATTAAGATGAAGTTCACAAGTTAATCAGAGTGTGTGGTTAGCATGGTTCAAGAAGGGGTTATTAATTTTCCAGAAAATGATACTAGAGTATGTATCATGACAACAGAACACATCATCTGTTATTCAGAATGTAGTTAAAGACCAAGCCACATATTCATTACCATTAGGAGAGAGTTGAAAACCAGATTTCTATAGTATTATTCAACTAAGAGTAGCCTATGCTACAGACAAGAACTGAAACCCTATCTATAGAGTATGTAAACCAATAAATCTGAGTGACTATAACATTAGACCTACTAACAACACATACGATGATAATGATAAATTAGTAGCACAAGGAGGAAGACAGATTTGAGAACCTATGGTATGGGGTAGAATATCAAGGAGAAATCCAAGATATACTTTTGTTGATAAGGACACAATTAAGATATATCCAACACCTACACAGGATGTAGAGAACTGAATATTCTTAAACTATAACTATATGGAGGATGTAGATGGAGTAACTATGGATACTAATACAAGTACCCTAAATTTACCACGATACTTTTTTGATGCAATAGAGGACTACATTACATTCAGACTTTATCAAGCTGAAAATCCTGAGATGGCACAATGGTATTATCAACAATTCGAGAGTACACTACATGATAACATATATGGATTAAACAAGGATAAGAGACCTGTAGATGAATGATTTGCAGATTTAAGATACTTTTATCATTACTAATAAACTAAATGGCAGTAGGAGAGAAAAGGGTAACGTGATTAATAAGTCAAGTGAGTTGGACAGACTGAACAGCACAAGATGTTTACTACTGACAGGAACATAGTTTTCAATACAGTGCTAATATAAACTGTGATGATGAAATGCATGGTATTAAGCTAGCAAGTAAGGCTATAAAGACTAGCAACTTTGCTAAATGTGATTTAATAAGCTGATGAGATTACTGAGTATATGCTATGCCTGTAGGTTGAGGTAGCATAAATAGGATAAAATGTAATGGTAGCACAATATCTAGCCAATGAAGTATTGGTAGTATAAATGTTTGAAATGAGGTTGTGCCTTGAGCCATGTTTCAGGATTATTTCTGGTGTGGTATAAACGTATCTGTGGTATGAGGTCTACATAAGGTACAGAATGGTTGAAGTTGACTTACTGCAATAGTACCATACGACCATCCAGACGCCACAGATGAAAGCATATCAGACCCAGCTACAAAGACAATAAATATGCCATGACAGATTACGGCAATACTTAATTACAACAATACAAGATTAGTTGTTGCCTCAGGTTCTTCTATATGGATTTATTATCCAGAACTAGATAGAACTAATCCTAATTCTCCATACTACGACCCACAAGCAATAGCATGAGAGACAGGATGGAAGAAAACACTAGACTTTGAGGCATGAGTAACAATCGTTGCTTTAACTTGTACGTTCGAGTACTTGAAGGTATGGGCTGTAGATGAGTGATGGAATACAAAGGTTTATTACTATCAAGGAAACAACAACCTAAGAAGTACATTTGTATATAACGTAGTAGACCTTACATGAGAGAAAGTACTAAGGGCTTACTCTATTAATGGAGTAGATTATTTCGTTACAAGTATAGATGGAACAGATGGTTATGTAAATCTAAACAAGATGATTGGTAATGTAGCAGTTCCATTATTCCATCAGAGAGCATGACTTACACAGTACGACATAAATACTAAAGCACCTTATTTCGTTTGACCTACAGGAATAAGGGCAGCATATAAATCTGGAAGGTTCTATATAGCAGATGCTTATTGAGTATTCCAATTCAAATATACACCACAAGGATACGATAAGGGATATATGAAATGGTTATTAAAGAATAACAAGCAAGTATATTGAGTATGTGAAAATGGTGGTTTCTTATATGTTAGTTATTCAGACTGATGTGTAGCTATGAGATTATATGACACATGAGTAGATGGATACCAAAGTGAATGAGTACTCATCTCTAGGGAGTTTGAGGGTAAGGAGTGAGGGACGGTAACTAAAATGTTAGATGAGATCAGACTTAACTATGAGTTAAATCCTCTAACTCCATGAAACTGAACTATAGATGTCTATGTATCTCCAAACAACTTATGGAAGAATACAAGTACATTTACAGAGGCTAATAATTGGTATCATGCAATGCACATAAGCCAGACTAACTGAAAGACAAGAACAGAGAAATCTAACTTATTTAATAACTTGGGTAGTGGTAATACAACATCATTTGACTTTGATTGGCAGACTATAACTTACGCAATAGTTATTAATCTCTGAAGTGAGGATGAGGCTACACCAATAGTTAGACAGATAGATTTAAGATACCATGTTAAAGATAAAACAAATAACGTTTATGATATAAATTAAAGATGGAACGAACACAGTATGATTGACAGCACCAATATTTAGCTACTCCATGAGAGTATCCTATTTCTGCTAATGAAAATCATTCTACATACGACCAGTTCATTCAGCTTAGAGATACATTAATATTTACATGAAAGTATTACAACGATAAAGCAAGTAGAAAGCTATGTGTAGGAGATAAAGGAGATGGTAGTACTACAAATACAATAGAAGTCTGGTTACCTAACTACTTTAGACAATGAATACAACCAGATTGGGCATCATGATGATTTACTACTGGGGTATTAGGGAAATATATAACAGAAGTTCCCGCAGATATTAAAGCACAAGACCAGAGATTCGGAGAGTTAAGCTGTATGATACAGAAAGACTGACATTACAGAATAATGCACAAAGAGGAGATATTATTACAAGCTAGTACTAACAAGGTATTCTGTTATGTAGACATATATAGGAAAGATGGACAATGAAATTATCAGATACAATATAAATGATGAGTAGCGGTATATGATTGGGAATGACAAACAAGTCTGAGTGGTAGTACAACTTGAACAGACCCTAATGGTAGCTGTACAGTACCAATTACATTAGGAAAGCTATTCAAGAAAATGACAGCTATAGCAGAACAGGAAAGAGATTTCTTAAAGTGAGATATATTAGTACTTAGAATGAAAGATTGACCTCATGACCCAAGTACATGAGAACCTACAGGGAATGACCTCACATTACAGCAAGATTCAAATTATTGGAGTATAGAATATTTAGATTTACCTTATAATATATAACTAAATGGCAGATAATAAAAACGAGAATCAGCAATCTCAAGCAATGCTAGGTAGCTATGATGCTAATGGGAACTATGTAGACCCATACTGAGTCACATTTTATGATTGATTCACTGGTAAGGACTTAAACAATGCTGACACAGAAAAGAGTGCTTATTGAGATGATAGTACTTTGGCTACTTATAACACAGGTAATAACAAATGAGGTACTAATGATAAGTACACATGAGAGAACACTAGAAATGCTTATACATGATATAATGCTGATATAAAAACAGCAGATTTAAATCCAGATTATCAATATGGGTGATTAGCACAGCAACAAGAGAGTATAGAGAACTGATATATTGCTAATCGTAACGATAATATTGCATCAGCATTATATAATGAATGAAAGAGGAGTATAGAAGATGTGGCAGAGTTTCTAAACCAACAGGCGTGATTTCAGAACTCTACAGCAGAGCAAAGACAAAATACTATCAATTCAGTGTGGAAAAGAATAGGTCAGATAGAGGCTCAAAATCAACAGAACAACGAACAACCCGCTGATACCAGTAACACACCAGAGGAAGAAAATAACGAGGCTCTGAGTAATATGGAATCAGATTTATTGAAGTCTACTGCATGAGAGTTATACGGTAAGGTAACAGCAGACCAAAGTACAGCTATACAGACATTAGAAGATGAGAATTCTGTTTATAGAAGTATGAATGCATCAAGAATTCAGACTTTTAAGAATCTTCAAAGTATGGATAGCAATTCAATAGCTAGTGCAATAATAAGTGGAGTAATGGCTACAGACACACAAGCTATGAGAGATTTAATGCAATATGATCCTGCTAAATATCAAGAAGTAAAACAAGCAGAGAAACAGATTAGAGGACAAATGACAATTAACGATATTACAAAAGGAAGTAGTGATTATATCTCTAGTGAAGTAGATTCTAAGAATAAATCTATAGAAACACAGAAATCTACAATGGCTGAATCCTTAGCCACATCAGATGAAGAAGTCTGAGCTTTATTAAGAGATATAGATAGTTCTCTTTCATCTAATCTCTCGGCCACGAGTGCTGAATGAACTATGGCTAACATAACAGCCGATATAAACAAGCTAAACACAAGATTAAAAAATCTGAAATCTGAGGCTAACTCTGTATTTAAGTGAGATGTACCACAATATATAGTTAATGCTTATATAGCAAACAGAACGGCTGAAATACAAGACAAACTACAAGAGCTACAATATAACTATGATGCAGCATATACTAGATACCAGACAGAATTAAATAACTCTTGGAAAGAGAAGGAGTATCAACTAAAATTAGACCAATTCAACTTAGATAAACAGCAACAAGAATTTAATCAATGGTATCAGAAACAGACGTTGTTAAAGTCTAGCATAATAGAAGATGATAACTGACAAAGATGGCAGATGAATGTAAACTCCAATGGAGAAGTTTATTATAGTCAAGTAAGCTCTATAAGCACGTATTCACAAAGCTGAATGAAATGAGCATGACTAAAGAATAACAACCCCTGAAATATCAAGGATACTCAATTCTGAAATGTTATAGGTACATGAGCAAACGGATTTGCACAGTTTGCTACTCCAGAAGACTGATTTGATGCTCTAGTGGAGAAAGTAAAATTTAATCAAACAAATCCTAGTTCAAGATACTATGGTAAAACTATAGCTGAATACTTTAGAATATATGCACCATCTAGCGATAACAACAACCCAGATGCTTATGCTAAAGATGTAGCTAATAAATTATGAGTATCTATAAACACTCCAATTAGCCAAGTAGACCCTATAAAGTTCGCAGCTGCTATTGCTAAACATGATAGCGGATACGACTACTCAACTTACTGACAATTCAGAAAGTGAAACGAAGTATCAGACTTTTCTATGGATAATATAGAAGTCCCAGATAGTATCTATATCGTAGAAGACGCAACTAAAAAGATGTCTAGGAGAGTAGACCCAAATAGTGAAGAATGACAAAAACTAAGAGAGAATTACCTATCTCAATTCGCTATAAATGATATGGATTTAAACAATACTTCTTACTCAAGCTGAGCATTGTCTGATGACTGAGTAACTCCAATCTCTTACAGACAAAGAATATATAACCTTATACCTGCAACACTTAAAAACTCTGATACAGAGCTGAAGAATGTTTATGAAGTGGCAAAAACTCTATATCAAAATTGATATACTGCAGATGAAGCAGCTCTTACTTTCTACTGACTAGATGTAAATAAGGATAAAACTGGATTGTTACAGAAGATGGTGGATGTGGCGAGGTCTTCATGAAAAGATTTGCCAGATGCTTTCTACTGAAGTCTATGATGATACCTAGAATGAGGTAACGTAGAATGAGTTATCACTCTAGTAGAAAACTCTGTTATACCAGATGAGAGGAAGAAAGAAATTCAGAAATACACATCTATATTATCTAAATTACAGAATCTCCAAAACGCTGTGAATAATGGACAAGAGACTTTATGACCTGTAGCATGAACAGCTATCTGAAAAGTAAATAAATTAGTATCTAATCCTAAATACCAGACTGCTGCATCAGCAATAGATAATGCTTATTCGGCTCTTAGAAATGAGCTTATGGGTTCTAATATGACAGAAACTGAAATCTCTGCTTATGAAAACTTATTTCCTAAGACGACAGACCCATTGAAGAATGTTAATATAAAGATACAGCAATCTATTATAGGTGCATTAAATGACATAAACGCTATCAGAAAAACATATAATCTCCCAGAAGTAAATCTTGATTCTGCATTAAATGTTAGTGCAAGAGCTTGATTGTATAGAAATCAAGATGACTGGAGTGATATAGCAGAATAATTTTATCTCTAAGCAAATAAACAATGGCTATTAACTACTGATTTAACACAAGCCTAGACCAATGGACTAAAGATAGGCAGCAGTACAAAGACACAAAGAAGAAAGAAGCGGCACAAAAAGCTGAAGCAGAAAGACAGACACAGTGAGATGTTTTATTCGACTGTGCTTTGAACTCTACTGATACTAAGACAATTCAGCAATACACATCTGCAAGCAACCTAAACGACTTGGCTGTTTCTATTGGTAAATGGATTAATGAAACTACTTGAAAGACACTAAAACCTTGATTAAAAGACAACGATATTGTATGTTCTTATCTAAACAAGTATCCAGAGAAAGAAAGGGATGTAAATAACTATCTAAGTAATAAGATAACTCTTGAAGAAGCTCAGAATAAATTAGGTTTGTATAAGACAATCCCTAATGAAAATCAATATATAGAGTCTGATACTACAGCAGATAAAGCTAAAAGGCGATGAGTTTGACTTTGATTGTGAACTCTGTGAGTATGAGCGTTGGGGGCTGCTACAAAATACTGAGGAATTGGGTTGGAACAATGAGGTAAATGGCTGTATGGTCAGACTTATGACTCTAATATAAACGAAGAGAGATTCTCACAGAAATTAGGAGCGGAAAAAAGGACAAATGAATACTTTACAGAAAAGGCAAGAACAGAACTTGAAGAAGCGAAGAAGACTTGAGTCTGAGTAGAGGAGGCTCAGAAGAAACTAGATGCACTAGAAAGGAAATGAAAAACCCTACCTTGAAGGGAAGGGGCAAGAACTTTAAGAGATACCGCCTTTGAAAATAGGTTATGATGAGGAGTATTTGATAATTGGAGTGCTGCGGCGAGATGAGAGGAGGCAAGGTCAAGGGCAGAGATAAAATGGCAGGAATCCGTAGAACCATTATTAAAAGAATCCAAAGAAACTGTAAACATCCAAAATCTTATAGACTCTTTGGAGAAAGAAATAAAAACATTAGATCCAGATAGGGCAAAAGAATTAGAAAAGGCATTTAAATCTCTAAAAGAATCTTATTCTGACCCAAAGTATGCTAACTTCTCTTTGGCGGATGCGGAGTGATTGAAGAGCGAGCTACAGTGAAGAACTCCACAAAAGTTCTTCAAGGAATGAAAGTTTAAATCAGAAAGCGATATAACAGATGCTGTAGCTGAGCTTAGAGGAGAATTAAGTAAAAAACTCAGGCAAGAGGTGCTAGATAAATTAGAGAAAGAGGGATTAGAAAATGCATGAGATGTGTTCAGAGATTATGCAAATCTTATAGAAATAGCAGACAGAGAGGCAGCGTTAGCTACTAGATGATGACTAAAATGAGGGGCTGGTAAATTTGTATCCACCGTATACGAAACTGCCGCACAACCATCATTCAGAAAGGCGTGACTCCTAATAAACAAATCATGACAAAAGTTACAGAAATCAATACCGGCTAAAGTGTGGAGTTGGGCAGAAAAAAACTGAAGTAAAGTAGTAAACACATTAAAATGAAGAATGAGTGTAAAGAATATTGCTAACTCCATGAGAGCTTGAGTATTTGACCCCGTCTGAATGATAGAGCTTTGAGAGTTGATTCCATGAAGTTTATGAGAGATGTTTAAAACGGCGGCAAATGTCCCAGCCGTGTCGGTAGATGAGGCGATGTATAATGCTGCAAGTTATGTTGACACATGGAATGATATGTCAGAAGATGAAAGGATACAGCAGATAATGGAAGAGTACAATAGTTACGGAGATGATAAGATAAACGAAACAGATGCTAGGGCTAGTTATGATATGCGGTTGAAAGACCACCCAGACGGTAAAATGAAGTTAAAAGACATTGGATCTCTTCAAATAGTAAAATCAGCATAGCCCTTGACAATAAAAAGATATTTAATATAATGCACCATAGATTTATATGGTGCTTTTATAAAATGGGAGTTGTTCTATTCGCAGCTATAATAGCATTTGCAGCATGATTCTATCGAGTATGAGTTCTACTAATAATACCTGTTGTTTTTGCTATGATAGAATGAATTAAAGAACAGAAAAAAAAAGACAAATACAGGTCGCAATCAACCAGGAAATCTGATATAGATAAAGATGACCCCATACTTACAATGTAACAATACTTGACTTTTATATAACTATCTTTAAGAAAGATTAATTCTGAAATTATAACGAGAGAAAGGACAACATAACGCTGTCTTTTTTTTAGAAAAGAAAAAGTCTGATTAAAACAATCAGATTTGATTTTTCTTTTTATCAGCTTTACTCATAACACTATTAAAATCATATTCATAGATAACAGCTTTATCTAGGAACTGTATAGCTTCTTCTAATAGTATAAAGCTATCATGTTTTCAATCTACAAATTTTTCAACCATCTTGATATGGATAACATTACCATATTTATCATTTTCTAGTGAGATTCTTTTTAGTTTGTATGCTACTACCATTCTAGTTGTAGTTATAGGATAAAAGATTTTTTGTCACTTTTACTAAAGTGACTATTTAATAGATTATTTATAATATATATTTATAAGGGTATCATTTTGATACTAGCAATCTGGTATCATTTTGATACTAGGGTGGTATCATTTTGATACCTAAGAATTTAACCTATACATCATTTCTGGATTATAGTTAGAACAAGGAATATATTTATCAAAATCTGTAACATAATAACCATTGTTTTGTTTATATCTTCTAGTTACTTCTATTAATCATTTCTTCTCTAGTTTATCTACAGCACGTATAATAGAGATTCTGCTAATGTTTAAGGTTTTCTTCATAAGTCAGATAGATGGATATACACAGGTGGCGGCTTTTGATTTCCATATATGCCACCATAAATAACCATAAACCATTGCTTCAGTAGGGGTGTAACCATCTCTTAACATCTGTGTGTCAAATTGTGCTATC
>FLNW01000013.1_pt1 | contig 18148 bp, 14 predicted proteins | sample 1140371 | NCBI WGS metagenome assembly FLNW01 (sample SAMEA3878170, study PRJEB12797) | bioreactor metagenome | biome: Moose rumen | place: Sweden | collected 2011-10
TTCCGATGGGATATTTCATAATGGCGGTGTTTTGTTTTAACCTTGGATTCCAGCCGCAAAGATACGCAAAAAAAACAATACAAGTCAAATTCAGTTAAAATGAAGAAACTTTCCTTTGGGGGCATCCTGATGCTCATAATGGTGGTTATCCTGCCGCAGAATGAGCGCACCCCGTCTCTACAACTGCCCCTTCTCTCTGGTTACGGGTCGCCACCATTACACCCCGAAAATTAGAATTTTTAATATCTTTGCAATCACTGATTTGATAAACTTGATTATTGTAACGTATTGGTGATAAAATGATTAAGGAAAACCGCAATATGGCCATCGCGTATGATTTTGACGGCACGCTGGCACCCGGCAACATGCAGGAGTACAATTTCATACCCGACCTCAACATGGACAAGGGCGAGTTTTGGCAAGAGGCTAACGAACTGGCCAAGAAGCACGACATGGATGAAGTACTCGCCTACATGCACCTGATGCTCATCAAGGCCAAAGAGAAGAACATTCCTATCCGCGAGGAGGCTTTCATGAAATATGGCGAGAAAATCACCTTTTTCGAGGGCGTGGAGTCCTATTTTGAGCGCATCAACGCGTATGCGGCCTCCAAAAACATGCACCTGGAACACTTCATCATCTCCTCCGGCCTGCGCGAGTTTGTGAAAGGCACGGCCATCGCCAAACATTTCAAAACCATCTTCGCCTCTGGTTTTGAATATGATGACAACGGCATTGCCTGCTGGCCCGCGCTGGTGGTCAACTACACCAACAAAACCCAATATCTGTTCCGTATCAACAAAGGCATCTACAACTCATACGACAACACGCTCATCAACAAGTCGATGCCCGAAGACGAGCGCGCCGTGCCCTTCTCCAATTTCATCTACATCGGCGATGGAGAAACCGATGTGCCCGCCATGAAGATGGTGAACCTCTACGGCGGCACCACCATCGCCGTCTATAATCCGGACTCCGTGGCCACCCCGCACAGGCCCAAGTCCTCCAAGGAAATCTGTCTCGACCTCATCCGCCAGAACCGTGCCGACTATATCGCGCCCACCAACTACACCGAAGGCGGCGAACTGGATGTAATGCTGCGGAAAATCATCGACAAAACCGCCATGGAACAGGATTTGCTGCATATCAAGTACAAAGAAGTGAACAAACAACTTTAAAATCCGTGAATTATGGACAGCACGTCTCCCAATCCGGTCCGAATCATCCCCATGACCGACTCAGAATTCAAGGGCGGGGAAAAAAAGCTGATTATCCACTACAGCTTCCTTTCAGCCAACGGGGGGAAGGTTCTGGTGGCCTCCACCCAGAAAGGGGTGTGCTTCATGATGCCCGGCGAGATGCGCTGGAATCCCGTGGGGACGCTGAAGCGACACTTCCCGAAAGCCCTCTTCCGCTGCCAGAAGGTGGCCGCGCACAAGAACGTCTCTCTGCTGCTGCGCGGCAAGTGGGACTTGGAGAGGGAACTCCCCCTGCATCTGCACGGAACCTCTTTCCAGTTAGCCGTATGGCAGGACCTGCTGTCGGTGCCGGCGGGCAAGGTGACCACCTACCTCAACATTGCCAAACGGGTAGGCAGGCCGCGGGCGGCCCGTGCGGTGGGCAAGGCCGTGGGCAGCAACCCTATCCTGTACGTTATCCCCTGCCACCGTGTCATCTGCTCGAATGGTAAACTCGGCGGCTATCGCTGGGGCGTGGAACGGAAAATCAAAATCCTCAACAAAGAGGCCCGCAAATCCCATAAAGTCAAAAATGCCGCCAACTGGGAACCCACACTGTTTTAGTTTAGAGTTTATAGTTAATAGTTTGGAGTTAAAAGTCGTTTGCCCCTTTCACCCAATCTCATGCGTATCACCCATTTTGTTGATGTTCTTTTGCCCTTGCCGCTGCCCGCGCTGTTCACCTATCGTGTGCCGTATGAGCTGGATGAGGCTGTGGGATTCGGCAAGCGCGTGATTGTGCCGTTCGGACGCAGCAAGCTCTACTCGGCCATTGTGGTGCGCGTACACGATGCCGCGCCGCAGCAAGTGAGCGCGAAATACATCCTGGATGTGGTGGACAACCGCCCTGTGATTTCCGGGCGGCAGTTCCAGCTCTGGCAATGGATGGCCAATTACTATCTTTGCACCCTGGGCGAGGTGATGGCCGCCGCACTGCCCGCTGCCCTCAAACTGGCCTCGGAGACCAAAATCCACCTCCACCCCGATTTCAGCGGGGATGTCTCCATGCTCACTCCCAATGAGTTGCATATTGCTGAAACATTGACCTATAGGGAGACAATGACAGTGGATGAAATCAGTAAGGCGGTTAATATCCAGAAAGTCATCCCTGTTATCAAATCTTTGGTGGACAAGAAAATAGTAGTTACAGACGAAGAGGTGAGAAACCGGTATAAACCCAAAAAGGAGACCGTCATCCGATTAGCAGACTCATTCGCCAATGAAACGGCCTTTATGGCGTTACTTGATCAGTTGAACCTCTCACCCAAATCTGCCCCACAGGCGGATGTGCTCTTGGCTTTCATCATGCAGACCCAAAACGGAAAGGGTTACGACTATGGATGCAAAGTGCCCAAAAGCAAGCTGTTGGAATCCGGCACGATAACGCCGGCGCGTCTGCAAACGGTTCTCAAAAAAGGTTTCTTGGTGGCCGAAGAGCTGGTTATCTCCCGTCTGACCGACTTCTCCTCCCGTGAGACAGCGGATAGTATCCAACTGTCGGAACCGCAGCAAAAAGCCCATCAGCAGATTCACGGGCAGTTTGGCCAATTTCCCGTGGTACTGTTGCACGGCGTGACCGGCAGCGGTAAGACGGAAATCTATATCAAACTCATCGATGAGGTGTTGAAGCAGGGCAAGCAGGTGCTCTATCTATTGCCTGAAATTGCACTTACCTCGCAGATTGTCAATAGATTGCGGAAATATTTCGGCGAAAAGGCCGGTGTGTATCACTCCCGTTTCAACGAGTATGAGCGGGTGGAGATTTGGAACCGTGTGCTGGAACAAGAGTCGGATGTGGCCGACACCGCCAAATACCAGTTGATTTTGGGTGCGCGCTCCGCCTTGCTGTTGCCGTACCAGAATCTGGGACTCATTATTGTGGATGAGGAGCATGACGGTTCTTACAAACAGCAGGATCCCGCGCCGCGCTATCACGCCCGCGACTGTGCCATCGTCCTGGCCAACATACACAAAGCCAAGGTCTTGTTAGGGACTGCAACGCCCTCATTGGAAAGCTATTACAATGTTCAACAGAACAAATACGGCTTGGTGGAGCTGATGCAGCGTTATGCCCAAAGCAAACTGCCTGACATCTGGGTGGTGAACATGGCCGAAGCACGCAAACGACACCAGATACAGGGCGTATTCTCCGATTTTCTGATTGAGCGCATCGGCGAGGCGCTGGATAAAAAAGAACAAGTAATCCTTTTCCAAAACAGACGAGGATATGCCGTACGGATGATTTGTCACACCTGCCAAACCATGCCTACCTGTAAATATTGCGATGTGACACTGACCTATCATAAGAGGTCAAGACTGCTAAAATGCCACTATTGCGGCTATGCCATTGATGTGCCGCATGTTTGTCCCACTTGCCACAGCACGGACATCGAAATGAAAGGGTTCGGTACCGAAAAGGTAGAGGATACATTGGCGGAGATTTTCCCGCAGGCCTCTATCGCCCGCATGGACTTGGACACCACCCGCTCCAAAAACGGTTATCAGCAGATTATCAGCGATTTTGAACAGCACAAAACCGATATTCTCGTTGGCACGCAGATGGTGACCAAGGGGTTGGACTTCGACCGTGTGAGCGTAGTGGGCATTTTGAACGCCGACGCGCTGATTTCATTTCCTGACTTCAGGGCATTTGAGCGCGCGTTCCAGTTGCTCGCGCAGGTGAGTGGGCGCGCGGGCCGCAAGGAGGTGCCTGGAAAGGTGGTCATCCAGTCGTACCAGCCAGAGCATCCAGCACTGAAATACGTAGAGACCAACGATTTCATGGCCATGTACCGAAGCCAGATTGCCGAACGGAAGGAGTACCACTATCCGCCGATAACGCGCTTAGTGAAAATCACGCTAAAGCACCCTGACGAGAAGGTGGTGACTGCCGCAGCGCAGGCACTGGCAGTCTCGCTTCGCGAAGCCTTCCCTGGCATGGTGCTCGGCCCCGAAGCACCGTTGGTTTCCCGAATCCAGAATTACTATTTGGAGGACTTCTGGATCAAACTGCCCAAAGACAACAAGTTGGAACAACGAAAAAAACAACTGTTGGAGATAACGGAGGCATTCAAGCAGAATACCGCCTTCAAGTCTGTGCGTGTGGTCATTAACGTGGACGCATAGCGGTATTTTTAAAAATATTACTTTTGCACAATTTTTATTAAAACCACAATATGAAAGAAGTATCCCCCGAAAGCAAACAGAGAGCCATAGACATTTTAACCAAGCACACCGACAGCAAGCTCATCACACATTTGAATGCCTGTGTTCACTGCGGCTTGTGCGAGACCAGCTGCCTGTTTTGGAAAACCTTCAAAGATTCCAAATATATTCCGGGAAAGAAAGTTGATATGGTGTCTTCCATTTATCGTCGCTACTGTACATTTTTGGGCAAAACGGCTCCGAAGCTGACCCACGCGCGCGAGTTGGACGACAATACGCTTACTGAAATGGTGGACTCGCTGTTCGGGGCCTGCACCATGTGCGGGCGTTGCGTGAAGCACTGCTCCATCGGCGTGGATATTCCCTTTGTGGTACGCACCGGCCGTCGGATGTTAGCCGCCATGAGCCTGGTACCCGACACACTGCAGGCCACTGTGGATGCCGCCATCAACACCGGCAACAACATGGGGATTCCGACGGAGGACTTTGTGGATACCATCGAGTGGATGGAAGAGGATTTGCAGGACGAGTTGGGCGACGAGGCCAAGATCCCTTTGAACAAGGAGAACGCCGACATTCTCTACACGCTGAATCCCCGCGAACCCAAATTCTTCCCACTCTCCATCGCCGCCGCCGCCAAGATTTTCTACGCCGCCGGTGCCGATTGGACGCTTTCCACCGAAATGTACGATGTGACCAACTACGGATACTTCTCCGGCAACGATGCGGAGGCCGCGGCCATTGCCAGGCACATGTTCGACGAGGTACACAGGCTGCACTGCAACACCTTGGTGCTCGGCGAGTGCGGCCACGGCTCACGCGCCCTGCGCTGGGAAGCGCCCAACTTCCTCAAGACCCACCCCGACTTTAAGATGATTACGCTGATAGAACTGTTGGAAGACTACATCAAAACCGGGAAAATCAAAGTCGATAAGAACCTCAACACCCAAAAATACACTATCCATGACCCGTGCAACATCACCCGCAACGGGGGTCTTTACAACTCGTTGCGCTTCGTGACCAAACAGGTGGTTCCCGAACTGATTGAGATGACCCCCACCGGCAGTGACAATTTCTGTTGCGGCGGAGGGGGCGGCATGTTAGCCATGAGCGAATACAACGAGCGCCGCCTCAAGGTGGGCGAAATCAAGGCCAACCAGATTAAGGCTACAGGTGCCAACGTGGTTATCACGCCGTGTCACAACTGCGTTGATCAACTCACCCAACTCAATCATACTTATAATTTGAATGTGGAGATCAAATCGTTGGCGGAGGTGGTGGCCGACGCTTTAGTGATATAAAACAGGTCTGTTTTTCCCTTCCACATATCCACACCCGCCGTTTGACATTTTTTTCAACTTTTTGTCACAACATGTAATTCTTTTTGTATTTTTGCCCCGTAAAAAATTTTATTAACCAAAATCTTTTATTATGAAAAAACTTTTTACCCTTTTTGCAATTTGCTTTGCAGTAGTAGCCGTTAATGCACAGAATGCTATTACCTATGATTTTGAAACCGACTTGCAAGGTTGGACGGTTATCAATGTCAACGCCGAGGGCGGCACGTGGTTACACAGCAGCGCTAATCCCAGTGAATATGACTATACCGAACTTGCTCATGGCGGTACAGGTTTTGTCATGTGCTACTCATTCATTGATTATGATGGAGCTTACGACACAGACAGTTATCTCGTATCCCCCCAAAAGTATAGTATTACTTCCAATTCAACGCTGACTTTCTATGCTGACAATGCCAATGACTCCTATCCCGAGAACATTTCAGTGGAAATTTCCACTGCTGCCAATCCGACAGCTGCTGATTTCACTTCCATTTGGGAAGGTGTAGCAAAAGCTGGGTCCGGTGAAAAATATGACAATTGGCGTAGCCACAGCATTGATTTAAGTGCGTATGCGGGCCAAAGCATTTGGATTGCTTTCCACGATGTGAGCTACGATGAGTATGAAACCTGGATTGACGATGTTACGATTGTTGTTGGTGACAACACAGGTGTTGCAGAAGTTGAGAACACCACGTTCACCGTTTATCCGAACCCTGCCACCACTTCCATCAAGGTTACGGGCGAAGGCAATGCCGTGATTTCCAACATCCTTGGCCAAACCGTTACTTCCGCTACCGTTAACGGCGTAGCCGAAATCAACGTCAGCAACCTCGAAAGCGGTGTCTATTTCATCAACATGAACGGCGTTTCCAAGAAATTCATCAAGAAATAATTTCTGAAAACCGACTTACAGAGAGGCGCTTCCTTCCGAGGCGCCTTTTTTTGTACCTTTGCCGCCATGAAAAAACTCTATATCGAAACGTACGGTATAATGCTGCTTTTTTTATCTTTGCAAAAAAATATGTTATGAGTCCTTTTGTTTTGAATTTACCTGATAATTTTGACCATAAAACATTAGACATAGGCATGTATGTGGCCTCCAAACTGTATGAGGATGCCATTCTTTCTGCTGGGCAAGCCGCACAAATGGCCGGATTGTCTAAAAAAGCATTTGTTGAATTAATGGGCAAGTATGGTGTTTCCGTTTTTTCCACATCTGTTGATGATGTTCTAAATGATGTGCGCAATGCATAATGAAATTATCATTTCAGATACAAGCTGTTTAATTGTCCTTTCCAGAATTCAACAATTAGACCTGCTCCAAAAATTGTATGGCACTGTTTTCATTACCGAAGAGGTTGCGAATGAATTTGGTGAGGAACTCCCATCGTGGATAATAATCAAAGATGTTCAAAACAAAACCAATTTGAGAGTTCTGAGAAATCTTGTGGACTTGGGTGAAGCATCGGCTATTGCCTTGGCTTTGGAATTAGATGATTCTTTACTGATTGTAGATGATTTAAAAGGACGGAAAGAAGCCCTGCGTTTAGGGTTGAAAATCACAGGTCTGATGGGTGTTTTGTTAAAATGTAAACAAAAAAATATCATATCGGAGGTGAAACCGATTTTAACGGCAATAAAGCAAGCGTCTTTCCGAATCTCCGAAAAAATCGAGATTTTTGTTTTACAACAAGCTGGTGAATAGAAAACAACTTTCATGAAAAAACTCTATATCGAAACGTACGGCTGCCAGATGAACTTTGCCGACAGCGAGGTGGTGGCCGCCATCCTCAAAGACCAATACACCCTCACCCGCGATGTGCAGGAAGCCGATCTCATCCTCATCAACACCTGCTCCATCCGCGACAAGGCGGAACAGCGCATCCACAAGCGCCTGCACGAGCTGGAAGCGCTCAAAAAGAAACATCGCTCGTTGCAAGTGGGCCTGTTGGGCTGCATGGCCGAACGCATGAAGGAGGAACTGCTGCAAACCCAGCCCATCCTCAACTTCATCGCCGGCCCGGACGCCTACCGCAACCTGCCCCAGCTCATTGAAGAGTCGGCACAGGGCGAGTCGCGGTACAATGTGATACTCTCGGAGGAGGAGACTTACGACAACATCCTGCCCGTGCGCTACGACCTCAACGGGGTATCGGCTTTCGTGTCTATCATGCGCGGCTGCAACAACTTTTGCACCTATTGTGTGGTGCCCTATACGCGCGGGCGCGAGCGCAGCCGCAACCCTCAAACCATCCTCCATGAGGTGGAACAACTCTTGAAAGACGGTTACAAAGAGGTGACGCTGCTCGGCCAAAATGTGAATTCATACCAGTGGGAAAACATGACCTTTGCCAAGCTGATGGCCGCCGTGGCGGACATGTCGCCCGACCTGCGTGTGCGCTTCGCCACCTCGCACCCGAAAGACATCTCCGATGAACTTTTGGAAACCATCGCCCGCTACGATAACATCTGCAAGTACATACACCTGCCGGTGCAGTCGGGCAGCAATGCGGTGCTCAAGCGTATGAACCGCGTCTATACCCGCGAATACTACCTGGAACGCGCGCGCAAAATCAAAGAATTGATGCCCCAGTGCGCCATCTCCACCGACATCATTGCCGGTTTCTGCGGCGAGACCGAAGAAGACCACCGGCAAACCCTTTCCATTATGCGCGAGGTGGGTTACGAATATGCCTATATGTTCAAATACTCCGAAAGAGGCGGCACCCTGTCGGCCAAACGCTTTGCGGACGACATCCCCGATGAGGTGAAAACGCGCCGTTTGGAGGAAATCATCGCGCTCCAGGGCGAACTGTCGCTCTTTAGCAACCAGCGCGACATCGGCAAGACCTTCCAAGTGCTTATTGAAGGCGCCTCCAAGCGCAGCGCCGACCAACTGTACGGACGCAACAGCCAAAACAAGGTCATCATCTTCCCGAAAGAGAACCACAAGATTGGCGAATACATTGATGTGACCGTCAAAGACTGCACCGCCGCCACACTGTTTGCGTAGAGGATATTTTTGTACGAATTATCTTATTGTTGGATTTTTTTATTTTTGAAATCACTCTATATCAATGAATATTGTAATTTTGCAGACAAAACAGGAATAAAACTCCTGTTTTGTCCGATTTAATTATAAGATTATGATTGATAGGTTATTAAAAAAAGAAATCCTTCGTTTATCGGGTGTTTTTCCTGTAATAACATTGACAGGTCCACGACAATCGGGCAAAACCACGCTTTGCAAAGCCTCTTTCCCGGATTATCATTATATCTCTTTGGAGAATATTGACAGTCGTGAAACATTGGCCGCCGACACGCTGCCTGTTTTGCGTAGGTATGGCAACGGTTTGATAATAGACGAAGCCCAACATTTCCCTGACATATTTTCGTATGTCCAAACCGCCGTGGACGAAAACAGAAACAGACATTATATCCTGACAGGGAGCAGCAATTTTTCCCTTATGGCAAAAGTGTCACAATCGCTGGCTGGTCGCACTGCGGTGCTAACACTTCTTCCTCTATCCCTAGAAGAACTACCCGGAAAAATTGAACAGAACACCGATTCTTTATTGTTACGGGGAGGTTATCCGGCTGTTTGGGCCTATGACGTGGTACCCACCGACATATACTCTGCCTATTATAACACATACGTGGAAAGGGACTTGCGACAATTGATTAATGTAAGGAATCTTTCCTTGTTCAGACAATTTGTACGCCTGTCTGCAGGCAGATGCGCATGCATGTTCGTTCCTTCCGATTTTGCAAACGAACTCGGTGTTGATATGAAAACCATACAGCATTGGAGTAGCATTTTGGATGCTTCTTACATCACCTTTACCTTACCACCCTATTACCATAACATTGGAAAGCGTATCACCAAAACCCCAAAGCGTTATTTCTATGACACGGGGCTGTTATGTTATCTGTTAGGTCTTGAAAATGAGAAGCAATTGGAAACACATCCTCTTCGCGGAGCCATATTTGAGAATTATGTAGTAGCAGAAATGGTCAAGCAACATGCTCACCGAGGTATTGGCTCTAATTTGTTTTATTACCGCGACAAATCCCAAAATGAAGTGGACATCATCCGTGAACAATCTTATGAGAGGCTGCAAATATATGAGATTAAGTCATCACATGCTTTTCATCCTGTTTTTTTTAAAGGAATAAACTATTTCCAAAAATTGTATGGGGAAAAAGTGATGTCTTCCTGTGTTCTTTACGATGGTGAAGAGCAATCAGACATTCCTTATATGGAATATGGCAACTTTAGAAATGTCCCTTATTTTCACGATAAAAAATAATTACGCAATGCTTTACCCGAACAATTTTGAAGAGAAAATCGGTTTCGACACTATCCGCCGGCTGCTGCGCGGAAAATGCCTGTGTTTGATGGGACAGGGGCTCGTGGATGCCATGACCATGATGTCGGACAGCGAAAAAATACGGGTCGAATTGGAAAGCGTGGAGGAGATGCGACAACTCCTGCTCTTCGACGAACCTTTCCCCGCACAAGACTACTACGACTTGCGCGCCGAACTGAGGCGCTTGCAAGTGGACGGCACTTACATCGAACTGGATGAGTTGGCCCATCTGCGCGGCTTTATCGTCACTATAACCCATATTTTCGTCTATCTGCGTTCCCGCCACCAGGACAAGAAATACCCCTATTTGTGGGGCCTTTGCGAGGATATGCCCATCCAGCGCGACCTGCTGAACGCCATCAACCGCATTTTGGACGACAAAGGGCAATTGCGAGACAACGCTTCCGACGAGCTGAGTCGCATCAAGGGCGAAATCAACCGTATTTCCAACAGCACCGACCGTCAGATTCGCAAGATTCTCAACGCCGCCAAACAAGACGGTTTGGTGAAGGAAGACGCCGAGATGACCATCCGCAACGGACGCCTCTGCATTCCCGTGGCAGCCCAATACAAGCGCCGCCTCAAGGGTTTCATCCACGATGAGTCGGCCACCGGCCAGACGGTTTTCATCGAGCCCACGGAGGTGTTCGATGCCAACAACGAACTCAAAGACCTGCAGAACGCCGCCAGCCGCGAAGTGGTACGCATCCTCACGGAATTGTCGGGCAATATCCGCCCGGTCATCCCCGAACTGCTCGATGCGCAACAACTTCTGGGCCGCTACGACTTTCTGCGTGCCAAGGCTTTGTTTGCCATTGACCTCAACGCCGCCCTGCCGCACATCCACAACCAGCCGCTCATCAACTGGCAGCAGGCGCAGCATCCGCTTTTATATCTCACCCTGAAGAAAAACAATAAAAAGGTGGTGCCGTTGGATGTTCAACTCACCGAAAACCAGCGTATTCTGCTGATTTCAGGACCCAATGCCGGCGGCAAGTCCGTGTGCCTCAAGTGCGTGGGACTGTTGCAATACATGATGCAGTGCGGACTGCTGGTTTCCATGCAAAGCACCTCCGATATGGGAATTTTCCAAAGCATTTTCTTTGACATCGGAGATGAGCAATCCATTGAGAATGACCTCAGTACATACAGTTCGCATCTTTCCAACCTCAAAGCGATGGACGAGAACCTCAACGCACAGTCGCTGTTCCTCATTGACGAGTTCGGGTCGGGCACAGAGCCCACCTTAGGCGGTGCGCTGGCAGAGTCCATTCTGGAAAGTTTTTACGAGCACAAAGCCTTCGGCATCATCACCACGCACTACGGCAATCTGAAAATGTTCCCCGACACCCACCCCGAAGCGGAAAACGGAGCCATGTTGTATGACACGAAGGCGCTCCAACCGCTGTACAAACTCAAAATCGGCAAACCGGGCAGTTCGTTCACCTACGAGATTGCCCGCCATATAGGACTGAATCCCAACATTATAGAAAGTGCCATAGCCAAATCGGGAACCGCGCAAATTGACTATGAGCGCAAATTGGAGGAAATTGAAATTGCGCAAATGGAAACGGAAAAAACGCTGAAACAGGTGCGTGCCGCCGATGACCAATTAGCCGAAATGATAGACGAGTATTCGGAAAAATTCGCCGAGTTGGACAAGCAGCGCAAAGACATCCTCCAAAAGGCCAAAAACCAGGCTAATATGATCGTGGAGAGTGCCAACAAGGTCATTGAGAAGACCATCCGCGACATCAAGGAGGCCAAAGCGGACGCAGTGAAGACCAAAAAAGCAAGGGAAAACGTCACCAAACTGAAAGAGGAACTGAAAGAAGAGATTGAATCCATTGAAAAAGATGAGAGCATCAAACCCATTATTCCTGTAAAGCGTACCGCTCCGAAACCCAAGAAAGTGGAGGAGAAGCCGGAGGACAACGTCATTCGCGTGGGCGACAGTGTCTTCATGGCCGACATGCAGGTCACGGGCGAGGTGACGGCCATCAACGGCAACGACGCCACCATCGCGTTCAACTCCATTTCCTTCAAGACAGACATCCGCAAGTTGGCGAAAATCAGCAAGAAGGAGGCGCGTGAAGTGCGTCGGGGCGGGGTGGTTCGATACAACGAAGGCACGTTGGGAGAAGCCATGAATAAGAAGCTGGCCGACTTCAGCACAACCTTGGACGTGCGCGGGCAGCGCGCGGACGAGCTGATTGCCAATTTAGAAGAGTACTTGGATGAAGCCGCTTTGCTGAGCATCCGCTTCGTGCGCATCCTGCATGGCAAGGGCAACGGCATCCTCCGTCAGATCACCCGTCAGGAATTAGCCAAACGCAAGGATGTGGAGGCCTTCCAGGATGAGGCCCTGGAGATGGGCGGCAGCGGCATCACCGTGGTGAAAATGAGGGGGTAATTTTTGTATATTTGCCGCCCAAAAAAAATTGCGATGAAAAAATATATTCCTTGCTCCCTTTTGCTTTGTCTCCTGTGCCTTCCAGCCGTTCTTGCCCAAAGTCCGAACAAAAACTACCAGCCCAACAAGACCAAGATAGACCAGCTCTTCAACTCCATCAACACCATGTATGTGGACTCCATCGATTTTGACCCGATGACGGACAAGGCCATTGTGGCCATGCTGAAGGAACTGGACCCGCACACGGCCTACATCCCCAAAAAAGACGTGCAGGCCATGAACGAGCCGCTCATCGGCTCTTTTGACGGCATCGGCGTGACATTCCAGCTCATCAAAGACACCATCAACGTGATGGAGGTCATCATCAACGGGCCATCTGAAAAAGTGGGGTTGCTGGCGGGCGACAAAATCATCAAAGTGGACGACACGGTGGCATACGGCGATAAAATCACTAATGATTGGGTGCGCAAGCATTTGCGCGGAACAAAAGGTTCTAAGGTGAAAGTCTCCATCAAGCGCGGGCGCAATCCCGAATTGCTCGATTTCATCATCACGCGCGGGGCCATCCCCATGCATAGCATCAATGTCTCCTTCATGGCCGACGAAACCACCGGCTATATCAAGTTGGAGCGTTTTGCGGCCACTTCCACCAATGAGCTGACCTCAGCCATCAAAAAGTTGAAAGACCAAGGCATGCAGGACCTCATCCTGGATTTGCGCGGCAACGGCGGCGGCTACCTCAACGTGGCTTTTGAAATCTGCGACCAGTTCATCTCCGGTAAGAAAATCATCGTCTATACAGATAACTTCCGAAAAACTGGTGAGAAATTCTACTCCGAAAAGAACGGACTTTTTGAAGAGGGCAAACTCATCGTATTAGTGGACGAAAACTCCGCCTCCGCCTCCGAAATCACTTCCGGGTGTGTGCAAGACTGGGACCGTGGATTGGTAATTGGCCGACGAACCTTTGGCAAAGGCCTGGTGCAAAAGCCGCTCACCTTCGTTGACCAGTCGCAGGTGCGCCTCACTATCTCGCATTATTACACCCCTACAGGCCGTTGTATTCAAAAACCCTACGATGACGGTTTGGACAGCTATTTCAAAGATTTGCAAAAACGCGCCAACCGAGGCGAGCTCTATACCGCCGACAGCATCCAATTCCCGGATTCATTGAAATACAAAACCCCGCACGGACGCACCGTGTATGGTGGTGGCGGCATCATGCCCGACATCTTTGTGCCTTTGGACACCACCAAATACTCCACCCTATACAACGAAATTGTCCGAAAAGGCGTATTCGGCAGTTTCGTGGCCGACTATATGGACAAGAACCGCGAACCGCTCAAAAAACAATATCCCACTTTTGAAGCATTTAAAGACAACTATGTCATCACGGACGCTTTCTATAACGAATTTATGCAATATGCTAAAAAAGAAGGGATTAGTGATAGCGCATCCTTCAAATTCTCCAATTACGCCAATGCTTTCATCAAAGAAAACGCCGCAAAACTGGACTCCCTGTTTACCTCTACAAACAACATAGACCAGCACATGTTAGACACGATGTTTTCCAATTACATAAACAAGAATTATGCGGAGGCTATGCGGTTGCGCAATGAAGAGCATGTGGGCGAATACATCCGTGAGTATTTGAAATACGAAATCGCCCGCAGCCTCTACGGCTTCGGCGACGCATACCGCATCTTCCTCGAAAGCGACGACACCTATCAGAAGGCTTTGGAGGTGATGCACAACAAGAAAATTTTCAAGAAGTTCAAAGTATATTCCGGAAAAGGTAAAATCAAAGACAACGAAGACGATAACGACTGATGATTTCCAAGAAAACCATAGACGAAATCAACTTCGCGGCCAAAATTGAGGAGGTCGTGGGCGACTTTGTCCCGCTGAAGCGGCAGGGACAAGGCTACGTGGGCGTGTGCCCGTTCCACGACGACCGAAACCCCTCCATGCACGTGAATCCCCGTTTAGGCATCTACAAGTGCTTTGTGTGCGATGCCAAGGGCGGTGCGGTCACCTTCCTGATGGAACATGCCAAGATGACTTATCCGGAGGCGTTGGAGTATTTAGCCCACAAATACAGCATCACCATCGAGTACGACCGGGTTGAAACGCCAGAAGAAAAGGAACTCCGGAGCGAAAAGGAAAGCCTCTATCTTGTCAATGAGTTTGCGGAGAAATGGTTCATGGATCAGTTGCGTAACGGCGAAGAGGGCAAGCTGCTGGGTATGTCTTACTTCAAAGAGCGTGGTTTTCTGGATTCCACCCTCGACAAGTTTCATCTTGGCTATTGCCCTGGCGGCTGGGACACCTTCACCAAAGAGGCGCTGAAGAAAGGCTACAAGGAGGAGTTCCTGCTGAAATTGGGCCTGATTAAGAAGTCGGAAAGTGGAAAGTTGTACGACGCTTATCGTGGGCGTGTCATCTTCCCCATCCACAACACCACAGGCAAGACCATCGGTTTCGGCGGACGGGTATTGAAGAAGGACGAGAAGACCGCCAAATACATCAACTCGCCAGAGAACGAGATATACCACAAGAGCGACACTCTGTACGACATCTATCTGGCCAAGAAAACTATCCGGCAGAAAGACAATGTCTATCTGGTGGAGGGTTACACGGATGTGATTTCCATGTTTGAGGCCGGCATTGAGAATGTGGTGGCTTCCTCGGGCACCTCGCTCACTAACGAGCAGGTGAAAATCCTCGGCACGCAAACCCGCAACATCACGGTGCTGTACGACGGCGACCGGGCGGGTATCAAGGCCTCGTTGCGCGGCATCGACATGTTGCTGGAAAAGAACCTCAACGTGAAAGTCTGCCTCCTGCCCGACGGCGAGGATCCCGACTCCTTTGCCAAGAAACACCGGGACAGTGAGTTGGCCGAATATTTGGAGACTAACTCCACCGATTTCCTCTTGTTCAAGGCCAACATCTTGTCGGAGGAGGCCGGCGACGACCCGCGCAAGCGCAGCGACATGGTGAAGGAGATTGTGAGGAGCATCGCCAAAGTGCAGGACCGAATCGCGCAGTCGTTCTACATCAAAAAATGCGCTACGCTTTTCGACTTGTCGGAGAAGACTTTGGGCGATGAATTGCGCTATCTCACCTGGCAGGACAAGGTGAAGAGCGGCAACAAGGGCGGTCAGCAGGCCAATGCACCGGAGCTCGCAGCACCCGTTATGGAAAAAAACAGCCCCGAAAGACCCGCCAAAGCCACCGACCTCCTCTATGAGGCGGAAAAAAACCTCGTCATCCTGCTGATGAAATACGGCCTTTTCGAAATCACAGTGGAGAATGCGGAAAACGGCGAGTCCTCCCCCATCCGCGTGGACCAGTACATTTTCAACGAGCTTTACCACGACGGCATCGTCCTGCAAAACCCCCAGCTGCTGAAAATGTACGAGCATTACGCCGAAGTCGCCGAGATTCTCCACGACCAGGACGACATCAAGCGCACGTTTCTGCTCAGCGAGAACAAGGATGAGAGCGCCTTTGCCCTGCGTCATGTCGCCACCGTGGATCCGGAATACAGCCCTCTGTGGGAGAAGAAATACGATATGTACACCAACTCCGTGCAAAACAGCCGCTTAACCCTCCAACTGGAGGTGGAGAACACGCTGCTCACCCTGAAACTCCGTCTGGTGGAACAGGAGAAAGCTTTTCTGGAAAAAGAGCTGTCCAGCCATGATTATACTGAAGAGGAAGAGGCGGGCCTCCTGCAAAAAATCGTCATTACCAACACCATAAGAAAAGAAATCGCGAATCGTCTTAACATGACCGTCAGCCGGTAAATCTGTTTGTTATGAGACTTTTTAAAAAAATCGATTGGAAAAATATGGACTGGAAGGGTCTGGCTAAAACATACGGCCTGATTGTTCTGGGCACGTTCATCATGTCCATCGGGTACGTGGTGTTCGTCTCCCCGCTGAAGCTGGCCCCGGGCGGGGTGTATGGCATCGCCATCATCCTGCACCATGTCTTCAACTTCCCCATCGGGCTGTCGGGCGTCTGCCTGGACCTGCCCCTGCTGCTGATTGGAACGCTCTGGTTAGGGCCTAAATTCGGGGCCAAGACGCTGGTGGGGGTCATCACCCTGCCCGCCTTCATCTCCCTGTGGGAGGGCATATACGGGTATGCCCCGCTCATCAGCCTGCCGGGCCAGCCCATGACCCCCGACCCGTCCGCCAACTTCATCATCGCCCTGTGCGGTGGGGTCCTCATCGGCATCGGATTAGGACTGATTTTCAAGACCCGCGCCACCTCCGGAGGCTCCGACATTATCGCCATGATTATAGGCAAATATCTCAAGCACATCCCGTTGGGCACGCTACTCATCATCGTGGACTCCACCATTGTCCTGGCCGCCCTGGCCACCTTCAAGGACTGGACCATCCCGTTGTACTCCTGGCTCATAATCTACGTGACAGGAGTTGTGATGGACAAGGTGATTGCCGGCTTCCACTCCAGCAAGGCGGTGCTCATCATCTCCGACCAGTACGAGCAAATCCGCCTGCGCATTTTGGACGAGTTAGAGCGCGGCGGCACCTTCATCCATGGAGAGGGAATGTATAACTACAATGAGAAAAAACTCATTTTCACGACCATCTCCCGCAAGGAGCTGCCCGTCCTGATTCATTTTGTACACGAGATTGACCCCTCGGCGTTCGTCACCATCGTGGATGCCTCCGACACGCTGGGCGACGGCTTCACCTCGCTTAAAGAAACCGCATTACAATAAACATCAACCATCATGAAAGAGAAAATCATTGAAGCACTCAACTCCATATACGACCCGGAAATCCCCGTGAACATCTGGGAGCTGGGGTTCATTTACAAATTAGAGGTCAACAAAAACAACGATGTATATATCCTGATGACGCTCACGGCACCCAACTGTCCGGTGGCCGAAAGCCTACCTATGGAGGTGAAGACCAAGGTGGCCATGATTCCGGGCGTGAACAACGTGGAGGTGGAGGTCACCTTCGACCCGCCCTGGGAGATGGACATGATGACGGAGGCCGCCAAACTGGAGCTGGGGCTGATCTATTAGAAGTTCCCCGCATTTTTTGTACTTTTGCAGCCGTTTCACCAAACATTGACAAACACACCTTCATGGCACGCAAATTCAACAGTGAAGATTTTTCGGACGACCAGCCTTTCGAGAGAAAGCCGCGCACTGACAGCCGCCCCAGACGCCGTTTCAACAACGATGAGGCGGGCAGTTCCAAATCCAAACGTCCGTTCAAGGACAAGCCGTACAAGTCGGGGCGTGAATCCGGTGACGGGGAAAGGGCGGACCGGCCCAGGCGCGGGTTCAAAAAGTTTGACCGCGACAACGACCGTCCGCCGCGCCGTTTCAACGACCGTCCGAAACGCTCTTTCCACGACCGCAGCGAGGACGACCGGCCGCGCAAGCGCAACGTGACCGCCGAGTCAGAGATTCTGAGCGAGATTGTGGCCCGCCGCAAACGCGAGGGCCGGCAAACACCCCGCACGCAGAAAATCCTCTCCCTTGAATTTGAGGAACAGCACGGTCCCATCCGCCTGAACAAGTACATCGCGAATGCCGGCATCTGCTCGCGGCGCGACGCCGACGTGCTC
>FLNW01001311.1_pt1 | contig 17849 bp, 14 predicted proteins | sample 1140371 | NCBI WGS metagenome assembly FLNW01 (sample SAMEA3878170, study PRJEB12797) | bioreactor metagenome | biome: Moose rumen | place: Sweden | collected 2011-10
TTATTTCTTCATTTTGCCGAACAGGATGCCCACATACAGTCTCGGACCTCCCGGGGTCATAAAATTGCTCCATTGCACGTTTTCGGAGAGTGAACTTTTGGACGTGCCGAAAGCCAATAAATAATCGATTCGTACGATAATGGCTATGCGGCTGCCTAATTCAATCTCCACTCCCACGTAGGGATCCATCATGAAGAATGGTGTTCTGGTGTAGGAGGCATTGTAGAATGTGCTGTCTGTTGTCCCGGCGGGCACAACTACCGCCTCTTTGTCCGGTACGTATAGTCTGCGCATCGCACCGCCTCCTATACTCATACCGAGCATGGGATGCACATTACCCAGATTGAAATAATAATCGCATAAAGCGCCTCCCCATGCATTTCGCACATTCGATCCGGTTTTCATCAGCGGCATGGTGCTCACATGACCTTCTGCTCCGAGGTGGATATGGTCAATCAGGTGTAGTCGCAGGGTTCCTCCCAAGCCGAAGCATGCGCCATCCTTAGGCAGCGCTTTTACGTAATCGGGATTACCTAATCCAGTGTTGCTGAATAGCTTGTCCGGTGAATCTGAGAACATATATCCTGCGTGAAGCATCATTCCGCCGGAGATACCCGTCAGAATACGCGAGGATGACCGCTTGGTCTCTTTGCGCGCGGAAGTGCTGTCATCCTGCTCCTGTGCTGTGAGGCACAAGGGCAGGAATAGCAGTGCTATGAGTAATAATTGTTTGTGCATTTATTTGATTATGTCGAATGCTACGTCCATCATATTGGTGAATGAGTTCTGGCGTTGCTCGGCGGTGGTAGCTTCGCCGGTGAGGATATGGTCGCTCACGGTGCAGATCACCAGTGCTTTCTTGCCCAGACGGGCAGCGTTCATATATAGCGCCGGAGCTTCCATCTCGTCTGCCAGCACGCCCATCTTCGTCCAGTTGGCTTTACGCGGATCTTCGCAGTAGAAACTGTCTGCGGAGAACACGTTACCCACATGGTACTTGTAGCCGAAACGCTCGCAGGCATCCACCGCACGGCGGCAGAGGTCGAAGTCGGCGATAGGAGCGAACGTGCCGTTCAGTTGGTATTGTACTGCCCAGTTGCTGTCGGTGCATGAACCTTGGGCAATCACCAAATCACCCAGACTGACATATGTCTGGCGTGCGCCGCACGAGCCCACGCGGATGATGGTCTCTACATCGTAGAAATTATACAACTCGTAGGTATAGATACCGATGGACGGGATACCCATACCGTGTCCCATTACGGACACCTCTTTGCCTTTGTAGGTTCCGGTGAAACCGAGCATATTGCGTACGCCGGTAACCTGACGAGGGTTCTCCAGATAGCGTTCTGCCATTAGTTTGGCACGCAACGGATCGCCTGCCATGATTACTGTCTTTGCAATCTCACCATACTGCGCACCGATGTGCGGAGTAGGACAATTTTCTTTAGCCATGTCGCGCGAGCTGTTCTCGTGCATTGACTGACCGCCTCGCGGTCATTAGGGCACTCGATTGCTCTCGCTCTTCGGTCTGCAAAACTGCGTTTTACATCCCGAGGGTTGAGAGCGCCTCTCAGCTCGTGAAGAGGAATGAATGGTTATTAAATACGGTTAATTTTTTAATTCTTAATTTTCAATTTTTAATTTCTCCTGTACCACTCTACGGCTTTAGCCAGATCCTCCGGCGTGTCAATGCCTATGGTGGGTATGTCGGTCACGCCAACGTGGATACGGTAGCCGTGGTCGAGCCAGCGCAGTTGCTCCAGACTCTCAGTCTGCTCCAATGGAGTGGGGGTGAGTCGGGTAATCTCTGTCAGGATGTCTGCGCGGTAAGCGTACATGCCTATGTGGCGGTAGTATTGTCCGCGAGAGAGCCACTCGTCGCGTTCCACGCCGCGCATATAAGGGATCACGCTTCTGGAGAACAGCAACGCTTCGCCTGTCTCGCGGCTCCACACCACTTTGGGAGTGTTGGGATTCTCAAGGTCGGCGAGTGTGTCTTTTTCCGTAAAGGGACGCGCGAGCGTGGCTATCTGTGTCTCGGGGCTGTCGAAACACTCCATGAGCGATTCAATCTGTTCGGGGTGTACAAACGGTTCATCGCCCTGGATATTGATGATTACTGTGTCGCGGTTGTTCTTCTCGCGCCACTCAGGCGTGGTAACCGCTTCATACGCTTCCAGACAGCGGTCGGTACCGCAACGGTGATCGGCACGCGTCATCACCACTTTGCCGCCAAAGGCCTCTACAGCATCGTAGATACGTTCGTCGTCAGTAGCCACCACTACGGTGTCCATCGCTTTTGCCGCTTGTTCATATACGCGGCGGATCACCGTCTTGCCGCACAGGTCTGCTATAGGCTTGCCGGGAAAACGTGTGGAGGCGTAGCGTGCAGGTATGATTCCAATAAATTTCATAATGTACTATTTGGTTATTGTACTATGGAGCCGTTTTCTATTTTCGAGAGCAGGTTGGTCGCACCGGCAATCGTTTTGACGTTCAGTATGGAGGCGTACCGGCGTCCGGTCTTGAATCCTTTCTTGTCGCGTTCCTCCACCATCGTGCATCGTTCGGGACGGGTGAGCACGTATTCGATTACGCGTCCGAAGGTGTCAGATTGCCAGTAGGCGTCTTTGTTCTGGACGAAATAGAGGGTCATCCGCTCCTGTTTCAATAGAATTTTCTCTATTCCCAACCTGCAGCACAGCCATCTCAGGCGTACGACGGACAATAGTTCTTCCGCCGGTTCCGGCAGTGACCCGAAGCGGTCGATGAGACGTTTGCGGAAATCCAGCATCTGTTCTTCGCTATGCAGGCTGTCCAGTTCGCGGTAGAGCGTGATACGTTCGCTGATGTTCTCGATGTAGTCGGTCGGAAAACTAATCGGCAGATCGGTCTCCAGCTGTGCATCCGAACACCAATTCATTTTCTCATTTGCCCATTTACCATTTACCATTTGGTCTACATCTCCATGAGCAGGGGAGAGGTTCTCTTCTTCCTTCAGTTCCTCGATGGCTTCGTTCAATATCCGTTGGTAGGTCTCGTAGCCAAGGTCGGCGATGAATCCCGATTGTTCCGCACCGAGCATGTTGCCGGCTCCGCGGATGTCCAGATCCTGCATGGCAAGATTGAATCCCGCTCCTAATTCAGCGAAAGTGTTCAGTGCTTCCAGCCGTCTGCGGGCATCGGCGGTCAGCAGTTCGCTGTCGGGGGTGATGAGGTAGCAATATGCCTTGCGGTTGCTTCGTCCCACGCGTCCGCGCAACTGATGCAGGTCTGCCAGCCCGTATCGCTCGGCGGAGAAGATGAGCATCGTGTTCACGTTCGGTATGTCCACGCCTGATTCGATGATGGTGGTGGAAATCAGGATGTCGTAATCATAATTGATAAACGCCTCCAGCCTCTCTTCCATCTCGTCGGCAGGCATCTGTCCGTGTGCGGTGATGATACGCGCTTCGGGGCAGAGTTTGTGTATGCGCCGTTCGATACGCGGCAGCATGTCAATGCGGTTGTTGACGATGAAGACTTGACCGTTGCGGCTCATCTCCAGGTCAATCGCCTCTTTGATGATATCCTCGTCGTCCAGTGTAATCAGTTCGGTCTGAACGGGATAGCGGTTCTGCGGCGGTGTGGTCATCACACTCAGGTCGCGGGCACCCAACAGACTGAACTGCAACGTACGCGGGATAGGTGTCGCTGTCAGCGTCAGCACGTCAATGTTCGTCCTTAGCGATTTCAGTTTCTCCTTGACCGCCACGCCGAATTTCTGTTCCTCGTCAATGATGAGCAAGCCCAGATCGTGCCATTTGACAGACTTGCCTACTAGCTTGTGCGTGCCAATCAGGATGTCTATCTTCCCTTCCGCCAGTTCTGCCAGCGTCTCTTTGGTCTCTTTGGCGGACTTGAGTCGGCTGAGGTATTCGATCCGCACAGGCATGTTCGCCATTCGCTCGCGGAAGGTGTTGTAGTGCTGCAGCGCCAACACGGTCGTCGGCACCAGTACTGCCACCTGTTTGCCGTCCGTAGCTGCTTTGAACGCTGCACGCATGGCTACCTCGGTCTTGCCGAATCCTACATCGCCGCAGATGAGTCGGTCCATCGGCACCGGGCTCTCCATGTCGTGCTTCACGTCCGCTGTCGCTTTTGCCTGGTCGGGTGTGTCTTCGTAGAGGAACGATGCCTCCAACTCATGCTGCATGTATCCGTCCGGCGAGTATGCAAAACCCTGTTGCTGCTTGCGCGTAGCATAGAGTTTGATCAGGTCGCGCGCAATCTCTTTGACTTTGTCTTTCGTCCGCTCTTTGAGCCTTTCCCACTGACCGCTGCCAAGCCGCGAGATGGTCGGTTCACTGCCCTCTCTGCCTTTGTATTTGCTGATGCGGTGGAGGCTGTGAATCGATACAAACACATTCGCATTGTCGCGGTAGATGAGTTTGATCATCTCCTGCGGTTTGCCGTTAACGGGTGTGTTGACCAGACCTCCGAACTTGGCTATGCCGTGGTCGGAATGAACGACGTAGTCGCCTATCTGCAGTTGGTTTATCTCGCGCAGGGTGATGATCGCCTTGCCTCGACGTGCGTTCTCACTGGCCATCGTCACACGGTGGTAACGTTCGAAAATCTGATGGTCGGTGTAGCAGCATATCTTCAATCCACGGTCTATGAACCCTTCATGCAGGGTTGCATTGATACCGGTGAAGACAATCGGGGTGTCGTCTTGTGCTTCAAAGATGGCTTTGAGGCGGTCCAGCTGTTTCTTTTGGTCGGCAAGGATATAGATTTTGTATCCGTCACCTATATGTTTCTTTATGTCTTTGGTCAGCAGGTCAAACTGTTTGTGGAATGCCGGCTGTGGCACGGTGTCAAAAGCTATCTTCGAATAGTTCGGGAAATAGCTCTTCTCCGCCAGTTCGATTGTCCTGCGTCCCACTATGCTGAAATCTGATGTCTGACGGCTGACTTCTGATAGCTGACTTCTGACAGCGAGCCCGTGGTCGTGATGGCTGAAATCTGACGGCTGATGGCTGATAGCTGACAGTTTGTATCTCACTACGCTCCAGTCGTTGCTCACCCATACCGTCTCTTCCGGCAGGTAATCCACGATGCTTGCTTCCTCCCCCTCTCTTGGGGATAGGGCTGGGGTGAGATTGACCATTTCCACTTTGTTCTTGCTCAACTGGTCTTCGATATCAAACTCACGGATGCTGTCAATCTCGTCGCCGAAGAAATCCAAACGGTATGGGTTGTCATGGCTGTAGCTATATACATCCACTATTCCTCCGCGTATGGCATACTGGCCTGGCTCGAACACAAAATCCACGCGCTCGAAGCCCATTTCTGACAGATAGGTGCTGAGTGCCGAAATCTGTATCTCCTGTCCTGTTTTCAGTTGCAGGCTGGCTTGGTTCAGTTCCTCTTTTGCCGGCACACTCTCTGCCATCGCCTCCGGATACGTGACGATAATGGAAGCCTCTCCCCGTCCCTCTTCCCCTACTGCCGCGAGACACTCTGTGCGCTGAATCTGTGCAGCTTCGTCCACCGCGCGCCTCTTCTGCGCTGCCGGAAACAGATAAACGTCCTCTCCGAGCAGCGTCTTCAGGTCTGCGAACATATACTGCGCTTCTTCCGCAGTGTCCATGACGATGAAGAATACCGGAATCCCCGCAAATTTCATATTTGTGGGGAGAGCGAGCTCGCCCGAAGACCTATCGTTAAAATAGAGTTTTAACGCGTGTCTGAGGGTAGAGAGCGCGATGGCGCGTGCACTGGAATGCAGACCACTAACCAGGACATGTGTGTCCTTGCCTCTCTCCAGCTCCCGTTTGATCAGGCTGATCTCCGGATGCCGGGCAAACAATATATTTATGCGCACATTCCGCAATTTCGGGTGCAAAGATACAAAAAAAATCCGGATTATGCAAATCTTTGCGCATTTTTGTTGCAGAATAGACCGTCCTTCGGACTAAAAGAATAAAGACCGCTTCGCTTAAAGAACAAAGATTCATATGCAGCGCGGCACCGTAAGCACCCATCAGTTCGGGGATGTTTGCAAGTAACAGATAAAAAAAAGACGCTTTCGGGCGTCTTTTTTTGAGGCTCCGCCTTGGTTTGAAATTGTTTGAGGCTTCGCCTTCATAAGTTATCTGTTTTCGGGTGCAAAGATACGAAAAAAATCCGAATTATGCAAATCTTTGCGCATTTTTGTTCAGAATCGTTGCATATGTCAGAAAAATGTAGTACCTTTGCACCCGTTTTGTGATGAAACGATTCGGGTACATATTGTTGATTTTGGTGAGTATCGGCATTCAGTTGTTTGCGCCGAAGTACAAGCCTGCTATACCGCCGTCGGATAATTCCACCGCGCAATCGGTGCACATGTCCGGTTGCGCGATACAACAGACCGACTATCACACGTTTGTGGGGATACAAGGCGAGGCTTTGACCCTCGCAAACAACGGTTCAAATATAACCACCTCCGTACCTACCCGTTTCAGCGCGCACTCCGAGCGCACGCCTTTCGGCAAGAACAGAACCCGGACGGCTTTTCTGCGCAAAATGATTCATCATTACCAAGCTCTTTTTATTGTTTTTCGCGGTCAGGAACGGCTTGAGACAAGCCCGTTCTGTTCGCGTCCTGCCAGCACGTATTACGTGTACTTCCTCCAGCGTCTTTTGTGTTAGTCTTGGATCGCTTCGGAATATCGGTATTTCGGTATATCGTTATATCGAAATAGACAACACAAAAAGAAACAATAAAATGTTATCATCTATTTTATCTAATCCTATTTTATTAGGACTTTTCTTGGTTGTTGGTTTAGTGCTTTTGCTCTATGCCGGCTACCTGACATTCAGGCTTTTAACTTTTTAACAAACTAAATTCAATAAATTATGGAAAATCAACCACAAGGGCTCAAAGAGATAGTAGCCCAGCAACCGTATATTACCGACCAACCTTCGTTCTTCGGTTTGTTTCATCATCTTGTTTATGAACCTACCAACAGCCGTCTGGAGCATATAGACCGCTTGTATGCGCCTGCTCTGCGCGAAGATATGAAAGAACTCTTTGCGCTCAGCGACGAGGCTTTCGGGAAGCGTCTGAACCGGCTTCAACGCTACGGGCAAGCCGTGAACGGCAATATGCTGGTAGAGTGTTATTGTTCGAAGGACAGAATGTTTGCAGCCTTGCGTCTGATGCAGTTCACGCAGATTGATTACCAACCGGTTAGCGAGGTGCGTTTCCTGCAAGGCGAAGCAGCCAAGCAAGCCGCAAAAGTGTTTGGTTTATAATTGACAGCAACTACCTCGATCGCCTGGAAACGGTCGAGGTAGTTGTATCTCCGGCTTAGGTATTTGTCTTCGTTTGCCTCATGGCGTACAGCGCGGCACCGTAAGCACCCATGAGTTCGGGGATGTCGGAGAAAGTGAGGTCGGTTCCGGTCATGCGTTCCAACGCGCGTACGACGGAGTGATTGCGCATGGTGCCGCCTTGTACCACAATGGATGAACCGAGGTCGGCAACGGATTTGAGTTTGAGCACTTTGTACAGGCAGTTCTTCACCACCGAATAACTGAAGCCGGCGGCGATGTCTTCCACTTTCGCGCCCTCGCGCATTGCCTGTTTGACCTTGGAGTTCATGAAGACGGTACAGCGCGTGCCGAGATCGCATGGATGAGGGGCGAAACATGCCATTCGCGCAAAGTCCTCCACGGTATAGCCTAACTGGTTGGCAAAAGTCTCGATGAACGAGCCGCAGCCCGACGAGCATGCCTCGTTGATCTCAATGCGCTGAATAGTGCCGTTGTTGACCCAGATCGCTTTCATGTCCTGTCCGCCGATGTCAAGCACAAAAGAGAGATTCGGGTTGAGTGCCTTGGCTCCCATGAAATGAGCCATGGTCTCCACAATGCCGTAGTCCAGCGAGAAAGCGGTCTTGAGCAGCGACTCACCATACCCCGTCGCACATGAAGCGGCTATACGCACGTCGCCGACGGTCTGTCTCATCCGTTGCAGCGCGTCGGCGAACGTACGGAAACTGTCGCCATGATTGCGCTGGTAGTCCGAATAGACCAGTGCGCCGTCGGCATTGAGAAGAACAAGCTTCGTGGTCGTACTGCCGGAATCCACGCCTAAATAATAAGGACCGTCCTGCGGACTGACAAACCGCTTTGCTGACAGACCGCTATCCAGGTCTGACATAGACCGTCCTGCGGACTGACAGACTGAATTACCTTTGTGTTTGAGCCAGGCTTCGAATTCCGCTTCGTCGGCAAAGAGTTGGGGCAGACGTTGCGAGTAATCGGTTGTTGCTTCTTCTGGGGATTCCAATAGTGCTGTGAGCTGACTTAGCGGCACGCCTTTCTCTTCCTCCGCCGCCTGCAATGCACAGCCGATAGCCGGAATGATCTGCGCGTCATTAGGAATGATGCAGTTGCTTTCGTCCAGATGCAGCAGATGCAGGAACGCCTTGCTCAGTTCGGGCAGAAAAGCGAACGGACCGCCGCAGTAGAAGAGTTTCGGCCGGATGTCCATTCCGCGTGCGAGTGAGCCGATGACCTGGGTGGCTACGGCATGAAAGACCGACGCGGCGATGTCCGCTTTGCTTACATTGCGGGCGATGAGGTTCTGTATGTCGGTTTTGGAGAACACGCCGCACCGCGAGGCGATAGGGTAGATAGTGGTCGATTGCGCGGCAAGGCTGTTCAGTTCGGCGGTCGTCACGCCGATAAGCGAAGCAGTCTGGTCGATGAACGCACCCGTTCCTCCGGCGCATGAACCGTTCATGCGGATGTCGGGAATCTTACCGTCCTCGAAGAAAATCATCTTGCTGTCCTCGCCGCCCATGTCAATAAAAGTCCTCACCTCGGGATAGAGCGTACGGATCGTGCGAACAGACGCCACCACTTCTTGCGTGAATGTCAGTCCGAGCCGCTCCGCAAAACCCATTCCGACGCTGCCTGTAACGACCATATGCAGCTCACATTCGCCCATCCGTTCGTCCAGCGCGTGCATGATTCGTCGCGCCGTATTGAGCACGTCGGCGTTGTGGCGGCGGTAGTCGCGGAAAAGGAGACGGTGCGCGTCGTCCAGCAACGCCACTTTCATGGTGGTGGAACCGATATCTATGCCTAAGTTATATGTTCTCATGCTTTGCGTTGTTTACGAGGAAATGGAGCCGGTTATAGATGTTGGCGTCGCTGGTGGAGCTGTCGAAATCAAGGAACAGCATGTTCACATGCGGATAGATGCTCCTCAGTTTCTTCTCTATGCCTTTGGAGATGATATGGTTGGCGATGCAGCCGAATGGTTGCAGCGAGATGATATTGCTCACGCCGCTTTCAGCCAGATGGCAAATCTCGCCGGGCAGCATCCATCCTTCTCCGAAATCCGCAGCGGTGGAAATCACCTGCTTGCTCAGCCGCGCTATCTCGAAGATGTCCGACGACGGGCGGTAGAACGGATAGACATCGCACGCGCGGTCGTATTGCTTTGCCACGCGGCGTACATAGCGGTACAACTGGTCGGTCAGCCATGCGGGAACAGACTCCTGTTTGATATGCAGTTCGCGGTTGGCATGACGGCTGACGAACGAGGTGGAGAAGAAATCCATGATACTCGGTGGCACTACCTCCACGCCCTCCTGCAACAGCCAGTTGACGACGTTCTTGTGCGAGAACGAGTTGTATTTGACATATATCTCGCCCACCAGACCAATCACCGGCACTTGTTTGTCGGGGTCGATGATGCTGGCAAAATCCGCTGCGGCTTGTGCTATCAAACGGAGCAGTTGGTTCGGACGGTTGGCACGGATAGCTTCGTTGCCCTGCCGGATATACCGTTCCCTTAGATGGAGGGCGGTCGTTGCGGCATTTTGACGGCTGCGCACGGCCGCCGAATGGTAGAGTTTGTTCAGTGCGTCGGCATATGCCATCGTGTGTACGGCAATGCGTGCCAGCTTGCTCCATTTGAAATGAAAACCGGGCTGGTTGTTCTCCACGCCTTCGCCCGTAGCGAGCGACAGGAGCGGCACATCAGCATAACCCGCCTGAACCATGGCGTTCTTGATCAGCGAATAGTAGTTCGTCGCGCGGCATTGACCGCCCGTCTGGGTGATGATGATGGCAGTGTTCCGGAGGTCATATGTGCCGCTGTTCAGGGCATTCATGATCGAGCCGATGACTATCGTAGCGGGATAGCAGACGTCGTTGTTCGCATACCTTAGACCCGCTTCCGCGTCCTCCTGATTACCCATCGGCAGGTTCACCAACCGATAGCCCGCCAACTCGAACAGCGCAGGCAAGAACTCTGAATAACCTTCCGCGAAATACGGGGCGATGATGGTCTTTCGCCTGTCCTCTTCCTCAAACGGCCGTGTCGTTAGGAAGGGCTCTATAGACCGCGGTGCTGTAGGACCGCTTGCGCTGTTAGACTGATTTACACTCTCCACCAGTGACCTCACGCGTAACTTGAGTGAACCGATATTGTTCACGTCGTCTATCTTGAGAATGGTCAGGTTCTTGTGGTATCGTCCGAGGATGGCTTGCACTTCATCCAGAATGAAGGCGTCCGGCCCGCAGCCAAAAGAAGTCAGTTGAACCATGTGCAGTCCCTCGTAGTCGTTTCTGCCGACGAAATATGCTGCCTTGAATACGCGGTTTGGGTACGCCCATTGCGTCACGGCGTTCAGTTCGCCATAGACCCCTTGTCCGCTATGAATAGCCGCGTGTTCGGTGATCACATCCACGCCCATTTCCGCTATCGCGTTGGAAATCTTATGCTCAATGAGCGGGTCAGTGTGGTACGGTCTGCCGGCAAGCATGATCACCATCCGTCCTTCCTCCTTGGCGCGCGAGAGCACTTCCAGCCCGCGGCGTTCCAGCGTCTCTATATATTCCCTCTGCGCGCGCATGGAAACTTCGACCGCTTTCTTTGCCTCGCGAGAAGGCACGCCCAATGTGCCTAAGTATTCCACGCACGAAGCCGTCAACATCTGTTCGTCCCGGAACGACACTACGGGCGCGTCGAGATGTATGCCGTAGTTGCGCTCGGGGTCAATACTGCTTTTGAGCACATCCGAATAGGCGGACAGGATCGGGCAGTTGAAGGAATTGCGGCTCCGGGAATCCTCTTTCTGCTCAAACACCACAAACGGATAGAAGATACGGTCCACTTTCCGCTCTATCAGGTCCATCACATGCCCGTGCATCAGTTTCGCCGGGAAGCAGATATTGTCCGCCATGATGGTTCGCACACCTTTCTCATACATCTTCACCGTCGAACCACCTGAAAGCACCGTCTTGATCCCGCAATGTGCAAATAGCGTCCGCCAGAACACCCAGTTCTCATAGATCCCCAGCCCCCGCGGAACACCAATTGTCAGACCGCTTCGCTCAAAGTCGAAAGACCGTTCGCCCTGCTCGCTTAAAGTAGAAAGAGTCTTTGAGCCCGCAGGGCGGTCTTTTGTCTTTTGACTTTCGACGGCTGCTTTTCCAAAAAGCAGCCTGTATTTCTCCTGCAGCATATTGACGCCCTTGGCATGGCTCTCACGCTGCGAAGAATAAATCTTCTCGCAGTTGTTCCCGCTGGCGAAAGTCTTGCCGTTTGCGAAGGTGAAGAGTTTCACCTGGCAGTGGTTCTCGCATCCCGGACATACCTCGTTCCGCGTGGTGTAACTATTGGCTTCTATGAGTTGGCTTAATTGCATATTTCCAAAATCGAGTGCAAAGGTACAACAAATTTTCCGATTACCATAGAGCAATACAGCGGTATTATTGAGCAATTTTAGCGGAAATGCATTGTTTTCTTCACTTTTATTAGCCTAAATATGCATATTTCTGCCTAAATCGCCGAAAAAAAACTCATTCCATTGCATATCAAAAAAAGGTGTGTCAAAAATAGATTATACTTATTTTATAGATTCCCCAAACCACAAAATAAAGTTATTTACAATTTAACAATTTACAATTTACAATTTTTTTGAATCATTTTGGGCTAATACTCCCCCTTTAGGGGGCTGGGGGGCTTTGGACGAACGAAAAAGTATAATTGTTTTTATTAGTCCAAAAAACCAAAAATTATTTTTTTTAGGCTCGACATTGATTCGATAATGGACCGATAATGGTTCGATAATGGACCGATAATGGTTCGATAATGACCCGACAAAGCCCGGCAATTCAGGCCCCCCGACCCCCTAAAGGGTGAGTATAGCCCCCGACCCAGGCCCCCCAACCCCCTGAAGGGGGAGGGAGTATAGTCCAAAATGGTTCAAAAAAAGAATAATTATAATCTATTTTTGGCAAAAAAATGGCAAAAAAACATGAATTACTTTATCTTTTTCTTCTAAAAATCTTGCAAATTTGAAAAAATTGTTGTACCTTTGCAGCGCAAAAAGATTAATTGGCGCAGCGGATATGGAAACGTTAATGGGTTTGGAATTATGCACGGCAGGCAGTGCGGAGGTGCTGACGGTCAAAGGTCAATGTACTATCACGTCAGGGACGCTGAGGATTCTTTCTCCGGTGTTCCCGATGATGGAGCTGAACCGTACGGACGACTATGCCTCCGTCGTGCTGCAGGAGAGTATTGAGAATATCTACTCGCTCATGGCGTTTGACGTCACTTCTCCCCAACAGATTTATTCCATTATGCCATTTATACACCTATCCGAGAATCAGCAGGCCTATTTCCTGCAATGCATTGATGGTATTCATGCGAAAGAACGGCAACTCGATTATTCGAACCATCCCATTCAGCGGAAGATATTAGGTTCCATGATTTCCCTGCTGAAGCAGGAGACGCTGCTGGAGCACGCGTTGCTTTTCACGGAGCAACTGCTCAATGCCGATGCCACGCCTTCCAACAAGCGGCAAGTGCTGATTACCTTTCTCCTTGACCTCAACCGGGAATACAAGCTCCACCGCACGGTGCAGTACTACGCTGCCAAGCAGAACCTCTCACCGCGACACTTTGCGGATATTATCAAGCAGGAATCCAACTATACGCCTATGGAATGGATCAACATCGTCACTGTCAATCAGGCGAAGAAGCTGCTGCGGCAGCCGAATATCCTGGTCAAACAGGTAGCGGACGAATTAGGTTTCCCGGAGCAGTTCACCTTCCGCAAGTATTTCAAGACGCATACGGGCGTCTCGCCTACAGAATTCAGAATTCAGCTTTCAACTTGGTCAGACCTGATTCAGCATTCAGAAATCTGACGCAGGTCTGACAGAACACAGATTTTTTTGAGATAAAAGGGCCTTGGTAAAGGCAAGGGGCAACCCGAGAATATTCCAAAGAGTATTAACTAACGGGCTGCTTTTTTTTATGCAAAAATCCCAACTTTTAACGTATGTTTACAACACGGCTATCGTGTTGATTCTTCTCGCCGGCATAACGTATGTTGTGCTGCAGTTCACTCATTTCGGGCATATCGAATATACCGACAATGCCCGCGTTTGCCAGTATATCGCGCCGCAAAACACGCGCGTGCAGGGTTTTATCAAGGAGATTCGTTTTGAGGCGTACCAGCATGTGAACGAAGGCGACACGCTTGTCATCATCGAGGACAGCGAGTTCCGCCTGCGTCTGGCGCAAGCCAAGAGCGATTTAGCGCGTGCGCAACAACAGAGCAAACAAGCCGGATCGTCGGTTCGTACAGCGTCGTCGAACATCTCTGCGACGGAGGCGTCCAAGGCTGAGGCGAAAGCCAATCTGGACAACCTTGCCCGCGAAGACAAACGCTGCGAGCAGTTGCTGCGCACAGGTTCGGTGTCGCAGCAGACAGCTGACCAGACCCATTCGGCATACCTTGCTGCCCAGGCGCGTTACGAGCAGATCTGCCACACGATCGAGATGCAGCGCAGCGTGGCGGATGAGACCAGCCATAACCTCTCTGCCACGGAGGCGGCTGTCAAGCTGGCAGCGGCGGCGGTGGAGTTAGCCGAACTGAACCTCTCCTATTGCTACATCACTGCCACCCACTCGGGTTTTGTAGGTTCGCGTGACATCAACATCGGCGAACTGGTCAACCCGGGGCAGACATTAGTCTCTATCGTGGATGAGAACCAGAAATGGGTGGAAGCCAACTACCGCGAGACCCAGCTGCCGCATATCCATGAAGGATCCGAGGTCTCTATCCGTGTGGACGCTGTGCCGGATGTCGAATACAAAGGCCGTGTGGAGAGCCTCTCGGACGCTACCGGCAGTGCTTTCTCGCTCATCCCGATAGACAACGCCACGGGTAACTTCGTCAAGGTGGAGCAACGCCTCACCCTTCATATCGCGCTGGACGGGAACAGCGCAGAGGACTTGCAAAAACTCAAAGCCGGGTATAGTGTAGAGTGTGAAGTAAAATACTAAAGTTATGCCTTTCTCCATGCCTATGTTTCGCGAATGGGTGCCCAAGCGCATCCAGCCGTGGATTTATATTCTGCAAGTGCTGTGTATCCAGTTCTCCGGCGGTGTGTATCTTGGTGCCCTCGAAGCCGTGCGCGGTACGACAGCCCTGCAACTGGAAGACCTGCTGATGCTTCTCTATGCCGGTTTGGCGGGTATGGCGGTGTGGTTTCCGATGCTGTTCCGCATGAAGTTCCGTTTCACCAACCAGCAGCTGCTTATCGGCTCCGCTATCGTCATCGCCGTCTGCAATTTCATCACCATGCGCACCACGAATATGGCGATTCTGCTGCCTGTCTGTTTCATTGCCGGCGTTGCCAAACTGCAGGGCACGTTTGAGAATATGTCTAATATACAACTCTGGATGACGCCCGAACGCGATTTCGGGGTCTTCTTTCCGATTTTGCATATTGTTCTTCTAACGGCTATCACCGGCAGTGCATGGCTGGCGGCGGTCATCGCTTTCCATTTCAGTTGGCAGATGATGCACGTGCTGACCATCGGAACGATGGCTTTTGTGGTAGCCGTCCAGATTTTTCTATGCCGCCCGTGGTGTCCGATGCCGCAACGAATGCCGCTCAAAGGTATTGACATCTCCACAGGCCTGCTCATCAGCCTGCTGATGCTCATGATCAGTTATATCCTCGTCTATGGCGATCGGTTGATGTGGTTCTTCTCGCCGACTTTGCGATGGATTCTGGCTCTCAGTTTGATTCTTCTCGCCTTTATCATGTACCGCCTCAAAACAGTGGAGAAACCCTATATCTCATTAGAGATCTTCCGGTACAAGAACGTGCTGGCAATCTTGCTTGTCACCGCTATCGCGGAGCTGCTTTTGGGAGCCGAGCACACGCTCGAGGAAATTTATTGGACGGAAGTGCGCGGACTGGAGGAACACACCAAAGGTGCGCTTTGCCTATGGTCGCTGCCGGGCGTGTATGTGGGCGTGCTCATCACGCTCTACTGGCTGGGGCATAAGAAATGGAAAGTGTGGAAACTGTTTGCTATCGGCTTCGGGTGCATTCTCCTCTATTCGCTATGGATGTATTTCTATTTAGATGTCAATGTGCCTATTGAGCAATACCGGCTGGGCTTGGCATTCCGCGGCTGTGCGTACGCAATCCTTGCGGCGTCGCTCATGTGGAGCCTGCATGAGAGCGTGCATGATTTGGAGCATTTCTTCATGGCTCTCTTTATCTTCAATGTCATCCATATGTACCTCGCCGGTGCATCGGGCTACGGGCTCTACACCACGCTCTTCAAGCATTTTATGGCGGATAACATGTCCCGTTACGGCGCGTATTTAACAGCCGTCAGCTTGGTCAGACCTGATTCAGCTATCAGCAATCAGATGTCCGCACTCAGCCTTTCCGTCATGTCCGTGACCCTGAAGCAGATCTTCGGGCAGATTATCTGGGTCTCGGCATTCATGACTTCGGCATTCCTGTTGCTGGACATCCCTCGTGTACGTACCGGTATTGAGAAAGTGCCGTACTGGCCGGTTTACGGTATAAAGATGCTGACGCGCTCACGGTAAAAATGCCCCAAAATCGTCCCTGCTCTTGCGTATGTCATAAAAAATCACTACCTTTGCACCCGAATTGTAAATGACTAAATTGTAAATGACACGGTTCCTTCCTATTCAGGGTGTCATCCCGGTCAACAGCTACCTGCATATAGACCCAGCCACGCAAACGGGGTTTCTTATCGACCCGGGAGCAGACGCACCGCGCCTGTTGCATTTCATTGAGAAACAGAACTGGACCATCGAAGCTATCCTCCTCACCCACGGACATTTCGACCATATAGGCGCTGTGGCGGAGATCAGCGAACGGCTGTCCATCCCGTATTATATCCACCGCAACGGTGAGGCGTACCTCGTCGACACGCGTCTTAACCTGAGTGCCTACTACGGAGAGGCTATCGTGTTGCACAACGCAAAATATCTGGACGACGGCGACACCATTAGTATCCATGCCAACCCCGAATGGGCGTTGCAGGTCATCCACACGCCCGGACACACGCCCGACTCGGTCGTCTATTACCATCCCTCCGAGCAACTGGCGTTCGTCGGCGACACGATCTTCAGCCACGGCAGTTACGGTGCCACCCATTTCCCAGGAGGCAACGAGCAGCAGCTCTTCGCCAGTATCCGTAGCAGGATCCTCACCCTGCCGCCTGACACCACGCTCCTCTCCGGCCATAGCGAGCCCTTCAAACGCAGCGAGTGGTAACTTGTACCACAAAATCTATTGATTTTGCTCATTTTATAGTAAAAAGTTCACAAAATTAAACTTTTCTGCCCTCAAAATTTGCATATCCCCTTAATTCTTTGTACCTTTGTACGCAATTTGCAATTTTTGATGGATAGCATGCGCTTCACACACACACACACACACACACACACACACAGCGAAGAGGGCTTTGCTGCGAAGATTGCGCAAGTAATAATCGTGCCATTGCGGCTGAGAATGCATGTGCCGCGTCGTCGCAATTTAGCACTTATACTATAACTATATCCTGTCAGGCGGTGTCACTTATGGTGAATGCCGCCTGCTGTTGTATTGAAAATGATGGATATAAATAATACTACAATGAAACGAACCTTTTTGCTTATGGCCTTGGTAGCGCTTGGCACAGCCGGTATGACGGCTCAACAGAGTGACCCGCTTGCAACGGGATTAGGCGGTTTAGCCACAGTAATCGGCGAGACTAAAACGCCGGAGACATCGCCCGACAATGTGGCAGCGGACACCGCAGCGGCACAAGTGGCGTTGCCACCCGTTCCCATATGGAAACAAAAACTCTATTACGGCTATAATTTCGACATCTATTTTCACAATGACACACGTAACCAGTACAAAGCGAACGGGTGGTCGATTGCGGTTGAGCCGGAGATAGGTTGGAGATTGAAAGAGCGTATGTATTTGGGTCTGCGCCTTGGTGGCAGTTATCAGGACACATACGCTACTTATTCCTATGAGGCGTTGGATGGAAGCCAACAGTCGGAAGATCTGCGTGTTCGGCAGGGATCATGGAACGTGACGCCGTATATGCGCTACCGCCTCAAGAGCATGTTCAACGACAAATTAGGTATTTGGTTAGAAGCGCACTTGTACACCGGCATGGAGTTTCCGGATGTGGTTTCCGGTTCGGCAGCCGGTACCGACTACGAAGGCCTGAAGCACACGGTCATCTACGGTGCACAGGTATCGCCGGTCATCACCTACCAGTTCAACAAGAAAAGTAATTTCCAGATATTCTTCTCAATCCTCTCGTTGGGTTATAGCGGTACGGCGTTCTGCTATGCGGATCCTGCTACGGGCGCCAAGCACAATGAGTACACCAACGACGTGATCATCTTCTCCGGCAAACTGCGTAACCTGATTGCTAACCAGTTCACTCCGGGTCTGTACGGACTGAAATTCGGTGTACAGAAGAGTTTCTAAGTATGAAA
>FLNW01001312.1_pt1 | contig 17438 bp, 9 predicted proteins | sample 1140371 | NCBI WGS metagenome assembly FLNW01 (sample SAMEA3878170, study PRJEB12797) | bioreactor metagenome | biome: Moose rumen | place: Sweden | collected 2011-10
ATAGATAAACCCTTTAGAAAAACAACCGGTCATCTGGTCAGCCGGTCACCCATGTTCTTATTCTCTACATGGTAGATAAAAAAGGAGGGTGTGTCTGGTTGACACACCCTCCTTTGGAATCCGTTGTAACAGATAGCGGATTATAGAAAGTAGTTGACAGATAGCGGATTAGCGGACGCGTATACCGGCTGCGTTGAACCATGCGTCGTTGCTGCGGATATAGAGCTGACCGTCCATCAGCACTTTCTCAAAACGGGTCTCGCCGAAACGGATGTTCTCAAAGCCCTCTATAGGATCAAGCCCTCCGGTCTCGCTATCCGTGAAATCCACGCGGTAGAGATTATACTCGCCCGACTGAGCATAGTCGTCAGCAATCACATAGACAAACGCACATTTGTGGGTTTGGTCAAAGGCAATGAACGACTGAGCGGAAACGCCGTTGGCTTGTGCGATATAATCAGCGCAGCTATCGCAGTAGTTGCTTTCTACCGTTGCTACATGATTGTTAAAACTGAGTGCGGTTGCGTCAATCTTTAAACCATTCAAAGTCTTGTTGTACACCAACTCAGCATCATCCAGATAAACAGTATCAAGCACATTCACTTTGTTAATCGTACCCGAGGAATAAGAGGAACCTCCTCCGGGGTTACAGTTGGTGGTGAAGGTGGTGAGTATAAAGGCAGGTGTGAGCGTTGAAGCCAAAGCGGTATATTCAAATGGAGCAGCGATGCGTTGCCACCCGAACGCGTCAGTAGCCGAGTAGTTGGCAGTGGCGGAGGCAATTTTGACTGCCGAATAGTCGGCATCCGCCTCTGGATCCTGGTAGCGGGCATTAGTGGTAATCACTACATTCACACGCGCTTTGTTAACCTCATTAGCGGCATTGCGGTCTGCCGGCAGATACTTTGCCCAGAATACCACTGAGTCGGGACGGCCGTGGAACGGTGTATTGTAGCCGGTGTTCTCCGGATCAGAGAAGTTGTAGTTCTTAGCAGGATCGTCCGCGGTTGTAGAGCCTGCGTTGATCTGTCCGTTGGTGCAGTTGCCGTTGGCTTTTGCACCCAGCACCATCTTGGATGAAAGCATTGCGCTGTGTGTGCCTTTGCTACCCGGACGAACATCGGTGGACTGAATGAACTGGTCGGTGTTGTCGAGTACAAAATCATTGAGGTCGCCGGTAGCGGTGCCGAACGAGTGCCAACCTGCAGGCTCATTGTTGGTCCAATCACCCTCGAAACCACCGTTGTTCAAGGCATAGTTGTTGGAGCGGACGGCCTGTCCGGCAAACAAAACATAAATAGGTTCAGGCAGCGAAGGAGCAGCGATAGAGAGCAAAACCATAGCGTTTTCGGAAGTGACAACTGAGTTGTAAACAACGCCTTCATCCTCCAGACCATTGATAATAGTGATAGTAGCGCGCTCGGAGATGGAATCCAGATAGAGGGTTGCATCCTCTATCGACAACTGTCCATTGGCATCTATAGAGATGTCGGGAAGGACGATATTGCCCAGTTTGCCCTTGCCGAAAGTGAAGTCCGGCAATACAAAGGTAAGTGTGTTGTCCACTACACCAGGAAGCAGATAAATAGAGCGGTCGGGATAAGGGTCACCGCCGATATTCAAATCGCCGCGAAACTGTCCGCAGACATCCTTGACGGATACTGCCATTACTTGCACCGAGATCATCAACCCGGCTACAAGTGTAGTAAAAATTTTCTTCATTGTTAATTGATTTTGATTATAAATTATTTGATTCTTTTACCTACGATATCATAGATAGTTTCATCATCACGGATAATATAGAGTTTTCCGTTCCAAAGAACCTTTTGCACATGTTGGCCCTCATTGAAAGGAACATGCGGGATTCCGGACTCGACAGCCTCGGCTTCCACGGTCAGGTGGAGCACCAACGTAGAGTCGCAGTCGTCATCGGTGTAGTAGGTGGCGTATAATTCGTACTGGCCTACAGGGAAATTGCCGAGGTTCTGCCATTCCCATGACAGTTGGTCGCCCTCTACGATGTTCAGGTACTCGTCGATGGTGTAGGACGGCAGTACAATGATGACAAGGTGTACAATCGAGTCGCCGCCATACATATTAGGCTCCGCAATGCGTACATTGTCATCAAAAGCCTCGGTATAGACCGCACCGTTGAACAGGACCTGCTCGCCCTGACAGATAACTTCTTCATACTCGCCGTAGGTAACAGGCGTGTCGGATACAAACAGACGCAATACATAGACCGAGTCGCAACCGTTGGCGGCCGTCAGGCTGTCATAGTAGAAATACGGGTCTGCGGCCTGTGCCAAGCCCTGAATAATCTGCCCGTGCCACTCCAAGTCCGCCTCGTTGACATACTTGGTCTCCGTTTTCTGCCAGGACGGCAATACGGTCAGCGTGAGCGTATAAACGGAGTCCGTGCCATACACCGACAGCAAGGAGTCATATACAGTAACTGTTCCGGCTTCAGCAGTAGGCAGTGCCTTGCCGTGCCACTCGGTCTCTTCGTTCTGGCAGGCGGTAGCTTCCTCTGCAAATGAATAGCCGATAGCGGTTACCGTCAGCGTGAGCGTATAGACTGAGTCACAGCCGTTTCGGGCGAGCAGTGAGTCGGCATAGGTGTACACACCCGGTACAAGGTCTTTGTATTCATGTTCGCGCCATGTGGCAGACGAATCCATCGTGATAGTCGCCTCAGAGGAAACCGTATAGGACGGCAGGACAGTCAGGTTCAGCGCGACAACAGAGTCCGTGCCATACACCGACAGCAAGGAGTCATATACAGTAACCGTTCCTGCTTCAGCAGTAGGCAGTGCCTTGCCGTGCCACTCGGTCTCCTCGTTCTGGCATACGGTCATCTCCTCGCTGGACGTGTAGCCAATGGCCTTGACTGTCAGTCGCAGCGTGTAGATGGAGTCACAGCCGGCTTTGGTCTTCAGCGAATCAGAGAAAGTATATACACCCGGTGTCAGATTCGAATACGTATGTCCGCGCCATGTGTAGGATTGGTCCATGTCTATGCTCGCTGTGCTCGGACGTGAATAGGTGGGCAGCACCTTCAGTGTCAGGGTGATGATGGAGTCATAGCCTGCGGCATTAGGAATCGTCCTGTTGTAGGTACCGGCCTTGGTCAGGTTGCTGAACAACTCATCCGAATAAGGCTCATTGTCACACGTGGAAGCAGTGTAGGAATAGTAGGTGTCGCGAACAGGCTCCGCCATCCGCAGTGTATAGACGGAGTACGAAGTCGAGGTCTGCGAGTAGTTGTCCGCCACTACATAGAAATGTACCTGATTATTGGTTTCGTCATAGCCGATGAACGACTTGGAAGCCTTGCCGTCGGTGGTAGCCGTAAAGGTATAGTCGCTATCGCTGAAGACGGAGGAGGTGTTGGCTTGACCATTGGTAAAGGAAATCGTCTGATTGCCCATCTTGAGTGACGAGAGCGCATGGTTGTAAATCATCTCCACGTCGTCCAGATAGAGGTTGTCGTAATAATAGGTCTTGTTGAAAAGGCTTCCTGTGGAATAAGTGGAACCTCCTCCGGGCGTCTCGTTCGTCGTGAAAGTAACCAGCACATATGCCGCATAGGAAGGGTTAATGGAGGTGTATGTGAAAGGCACTGACATGCGTTCCCAAGCCATCGAACTATTAGCCGAATAATTGACTGCCGCTTCCGCAATCTTGACGGAAGAATAATCCGCAGCTTCCGGATCCTGATAACGGGCGTTTGTGGTGATTACCGCGTGCGTACGCGCTTTGTTGTCGGCATTGGAAGGATTCTTGTCCGCGGGGATATATTTTGCCCAGAACACCAGCGAGTCCGGCTGTCCTACGAAGGCTGTATTGTAGCCGGTGTTCTTCGGATCAGAGAAGTTGTAGTTGCCGCTTGCGTCGCTTGCGGTCATTGAGCCTGCGTTGATTTGTCCGTTGGTGCAGTTGCCGTTAGCCTTGACACCGGCAATAAGGTTGGAGGCAAGCATCACGCTCTGTGAACCGGTTGAGCCGGGACGCTTGTCGGTTGAGCTTTTGAACTGGTCATCCCCGCCTGCCAATGAAGCATACTGGCCTGTCGCAGAGGGAAACGAGTGCCAACCAGTCGGTTCACTGTTGGACCAACTGCCCTCGAAACCGCCATTAGTGATAGCGTAGTTGCGGTTGGTTACCTTGCTTCCGTTGAAAAGCACAAAGATCGGTTCCGGCAGCGAAGGTGCTGCGATAGAGAGCAGCACCTGTGCCGATGAAGCGGAGACGATGGAGTTGTAGGTGGTACCGCCGTCCTGGAGTCCGTTGAGCACATCGATCGTGGCGCGCTCGGAGATAGCTCGGATGTACAGAGAGGCTCCATTCAGCGTCAGTTTGCCGGTGCTGCTCATCGGGATATTCACCAGCACAATGTCGCCCAGCGACGCCGCTCCGTATTTGAAATCCGGCAGTACGAAGGTAATCGCATTGGATGCTGTACCCGGCAGGATATACACCTCCTTGTCGGCATAGTTGTCACCGCCGATGTTCAGGTTTCCCTTGAACACACCTGCTACATCGCTCACTGTCACCGCCATCGCGGAAACAGCTAACGTGCAAGCCATTATAACTGTGGTAAAAATCTTTTTCATATGTTAGTCGTTGGTCGTTAGTCGATGGTCGTTAGTCGAATCGAACTCGGCAAATGTGCCGAGGGTTAAACAAGTCGTTGGTAGTTAGAACGTGATGTTCATTCGGCAGACAAAGGTGCGGGGAGGTGCCAGCGCCATCGGGCGGAAACTATACTCCGTATTGAGCAGGTTGTTTACCAGGAACTGCAACTCTACATGCTCTTTGAATCGCGCGGCAAAACGCAGATCCATTGTGAAGACACCATTGTTGTGGCTCATCCAATAGTCGTGGAGCGACACGCCGTCCTCGTAGCCGAAGATGAACATACGTGCGTAATCCATAATATCTTTCTGCTCCTTCACGCGCTCGTCCACCATAATGTAGTCCACGGCGAGAATCTTGCTGCGGTAGGACAGGTTCGTGCCGATAGAGAACCATTTGTAGTTGTAATCTATCGTCGCCTTGAACGAGTGTTTGTTTCTGTATTTGAGGTACTTGGTGTCGTTGGATTTGTTCTTCATCTGCAGCGGATCGGTATAGGTCTTCTCCTCCTCGATACGCTTGCTGTTATCCATATCTTCCGGCTCAGTGAAGGTGTAGCCGATGGTGTAACGCAGATTCATCTCCTTTTGGATATCTACCTTGCCGGCGGTGCTGACCTCGCAACCATAGATACGCGCGTGGTTGACATTGACGAACTGCGCACCGATACCGATACCTGCGCCGCTGAGCGATTTGGTCTGTTTGATATCATCAATCATGTTCTGTGCCTCGTCAATGACATCGTAGATAGAGTTGATCATGGTGTAGTCGGAGTTGCGGAAGAGCCCGAACTGGTACTCAATCATGTTGCGGTACTCGGTGTAGAAACCTGCTACGTCCAGCGATCCGGTGATAGGGCCGAACTTATAGAGCTGCTTGTAGCCGATTTCGGCATTGAATCCTGACTCGGGCTTGATATTATGATTGGGGTAAACACCTACGCCGCCGATGTCCTTGCGGGCGAATTTCTCGGTGATAGACGGGTTACGGTACCCCTGGCCGAAGCTGGCGCGGAGGAAGCCCGCTTTGTAAATCTCCCAGTTCAAGCCGGCGCGGAATACAGGGCGCACCGGGCACAGCCATTTGCCGATCTGGATATTCGCCTCTTTATACTGGTCATCCATCCGGTAATATTCCAGCCGCATACCTGCGCTCAGCGACAAACGGTCCGCAATACGGTGGTCGTACTGTATATAGGCGGCTAAGTTGTCGGTTTGGTGTGTGCCGGTGATGTTGGCGGTGTTGGTAATGTGGTTCCAGTTGATACCGGTGGTCAGACGTACGCCCGAATCCCACTGCTTGGCAAACTGATAGTCCAGATAGCCGTTGTAGGTCAGCTCGGGGCGGGTAGGCGCATCATCGGTCAGCAGGTTCATCACATAGCCCACTGCGTCCTGCACCTCGGCTACCGTGCCGGTATAGCCCAGACCGTTTGTGACGAGGTCAATCCCCTTTTCAATAGCGGTCAGCCAGTCTTCGTTCATAACAGGGATAGCTACGTCCTTGAACGTAATCAGCAACGCGTCCTGGATAGCCACGCCGCGGTCTGTATAACCGGTAATCTGGTCGTAATAGCCTTTGATTTTTCCTAAATCGAAACTGGTCACTCCCCATTTGAGCAAGTCCTCTGTGCTGATACCTGCGGTCGGCTTGGTGATGTTGTCCGAAGTCAGGTAGAAACGCGCGCGGATTTTATGCGATGTGCCGTTGTCGGCATTGTCGTAGTTCCAGAAAGGGTCAATATTGAAATTATGCTCTTTTCTTCCCATGTTGGTCAGCGGCGAAGGATGAATAGGATCTTTCGGGCTGCGCCATATGAAGAAGTCGCCGAACTGGTTAGCCACATAATTGACATTGGCTCCTACGCTCATATATTTGCCGTCCTCCATGGGCACATGATAGGTCATGTTGCCGCCCAGGCGCACGCGGTCGTTGAAACTCTGCTGGCGGTAACCTTCGTCCTTGAACGCGCTGATAGCACCTGATACGTCGAAATCGCCCACGCGGCGCGAATGACTCGCTTCTGCACCATAATACAGGGGCAGGCGTGCACCCGTATAGGCGTAGTTATTGTAGTTGTCGTAGATACCTACATAGCCGCTGACCTTGGTCTCGGGGGTTATGCCGGGGCGCTGGGTGCGGACATTGATTACACCGTTCAGTGCCGATGAACCGTAGAGCACGGACGAGGCACCTTTGATCACCTCCACCTGGCCTACGTTCTCCAGCGGCACGTTGTTCCAGTTGATCTCGCCGGTCTTGGGATTCAGAATGGTCATTCCGTCCATCAGCACCTGGCAGCGGCTGCCTACGCTGTAGGTCCATCCGCCACCGCCGCGGATACTGGGCTGTTTGTCAATAATCTCTACGCCCGGCAGAGTCTGCAACGTTGCAGACAAATCAGTCGGTGCCTGGCTGCGCAGTGCCTGCGGTTTCAGTACTTCCATCGACACCGTTACATCCGTCTGACGCTGCTCAAAACGACCGGCGGTAACAACTACATCATCCAGAATCTCATTGTGCGGCAGCATGCCTACGTTGAGTTTGGTGGTTACTGTACTAACCACGTAGGTGTTGGTATCGTAACCGATATACGAGAAACAGAGCTTGGCTGGTTTCTTCAGGTCCAGTGTGATGGTGTAGTTGCCGTCATAATCGGTGATGGTTCCTTGGCTCGGATCATCGCCTACAAACACGGTTACGCCTACCAGCGGCTCACGGGTGTTCAAATCCGTAACGGTTCCGGTAATGGTTGTGACGGTGGATTTCTGTGCGAAAGCGCACGAAATAGAGATTGCTAATAGATTGATTAGTAATAGTTTGAATCGCATAATCTGTTGTTTGTACCCTTATTGTTTAAAAAACGCTGCAAAATTACTGCTTTATTCCGAAATACACAAGTGCAAATGTTAATAGAAAACTCACTTTCTTTACTATTTTTATTGAAATCTTAATAATCGTGTATAAATTGAATGGATTTTAGTTGTTTTGTATATGTGATATATTAAAAAACAGACCCTCATGCACGGGGTCTGTTTTTACAACTTTCAGCTTTCAGCTTTCAGTTTACAGTTTTCCATTACAGCAGTTCTACCGAACGCTTGACGAATTTGGCAAGCGCCTCGCCTTTGAGTTGTCCGCTTGCCAGCAGAGCGATGTCGATGAGCTGTTTCAAACGCTCGTCCTCGCCTTGCAGGCTATAGACGGTCTTGATAACGGTTTCTTTCTTCGGCTCCTCGCCTTCTTTCTCCGTTTGCTTCTCAACCTCTTCGGATACCTGCTCGCTGGTCATTTTGCCTACCAGTTCCTGTATCAGCGGGTGAGCGGTGTTGAGCACGAGGTTGTAGCTGTCCGGCATCTGGCCGTAGAACGACATCCCTTGCTGGTGTGCGCTCATCTCTTTCATGCGGCGCATAAACTCGTTCTGCGTCAGGAATACAGGCAGTGCGTCGGCAGAAGCAGCTTCGCAGGAAACGTAGTAATTCAGTTTCTCCTCTTTGGGGATAAAGGTCTCAAAGGCTTTCCTAAGACCCTCTTTCTGCTCGTCGGAATAGGTATCCTTGGCAGCCTCCTCTTTGCGGATCAGATTCTCGATGGTGTCACTATCGACACGTACGAAACGCAGTTTGCCTTCGTTGCCGGCTTTCTGCTCGAACTGCGACATGCTGTGTACATCCAGCTCTCCGTCCATCAGCAGCACGTCATACCCTTTGGCTTTCGCACGCTCGATAAAGGTGTAGTTGGCGTCGGGGGCCTGTGTGTAGAGCAGCACAAGGTTGCCGTCTTTGTCTGTCTGTGCGTCTTTGGCCTTGACCTTGTATTCGTCCAGAGTGAAGTATTTGCCTTCGATGTTCTTGAGCAGCGCAAACCCTACGGCTTTCTCATAGAACTTCTCGTCCGTCAGCATGCCGAACTGGATGAACATCTTGATGTCGTCCCATTTCTTCTCGAATCCCTCGCGGTCGTTCTTGAACATCTCCGCCAGCTTGTCCGCCACTTTCTTGGTGATGTATCCGCTGATTTTCTTCACGTTGTTGTCGCTCTGCAGGTAACTGCGGCTGACGTTCAGCGGAATGTCCGGACTGTCAATCACGCCGTGCAGCAGCGTCAGGTATTCCGGCACGATGTTCTCCACCTCGTCCGTCACATACACCTGGTTGCAATAGAGTTGGATCTTGTTGCGGTGCACGTCCAGGTTGCTCTTGATCTTCGGGAAATACAATATACCTGTCAGGTTGAACGGGTAATCCACGTTCAGGTGGATATGGAACAGCGGTTCCTCAAACTGTGCCGGGTACAACTCGTGGTAGAACTTGTCATAGTCCTCGTCCTTCAACTCGCTCGGTTTGCGTGTCCAGGCAGGGTTCACATCATTGATGATATTCTCTTCCTCCAGCTCCACCTGCTTGCCGTCTTTCCATTCTTTCTTCTTGCCGAACGCAATCTCTATGGGCAGGAACTTGCAGTATTTCTTCAGCAGCCCCTCGATGGTGGCATCTTCCAGATACTGGCTGAACTCATCGTCTATGTGCAGCACAACGTCCGTGCCCCGCTCGGACTTGATAGTGTCCTCCATCGTGTATTCGGGGTCGCCGTTGCAGCTCCAGTGAACCGCCTTCGCGTCCTCCTGATAACTGAGCGAGAAAATCTCCACTTTCTTGCTCACCATGAAGGCACTATAGAAACCCAGACCGAAATGACCGATGATGGCTTCCGTCTTGTCCTTGTATTTGTCAAGAAACTCCTCCGCGCCGGAGAAGGCAATCTGGTTGATAAACTTGTCCACCTCTTCGGCGGTCATGCCTATACCGTGGTCGCTTACAGTCAGCGTCTTCTTGTCCTTATTTATACTTACGCGCACGCGCAGGTCGCCAAGGTCTCCCTTCGCCTCGCCTACCGAACTCAGGGTCTTCATTTTCTGCGTCGCATCCACGGCGTTACTAATCAACTCACGGAGAAAAATCTCGTGGTCACTGTACAAAAATTTCTTGATGACGGGGAAGATGTTGTCACTCGTTACCCCAATATTACCTTTACTCATATATGTTTGATTTGAATTATTAAACAGCTATCAACTATCAACTATCAAATCCCGTGCCATTCGTCATTTCACCTATCACCTATCACCTATCAACGATCAACTGTTTCTCCTGTTCTGCCATTTTGTCAGTATACGGTCTGAACCCCTGTTTCGAAACAATGCGAAAGTGAAAATGATGCCGATGCTTGCATAAGTGATGAATTATTTGTAATTTTGCAGCGTGTTTTATCCGCAATCCTTACGTATATGAAAACAAGAGTGCTCACATTCCTTTTGATGGCGGCATCCGCAGTCTTTGCCGAAACAGTCAGCTTCACGCCTGACGACACAACCATTTTCCCAAATCCCGAGAGAGGATTCATTACGATGCTTGAGCGTCAGGTGAGCCCGGAAAAACCATATGCTGTCAAGGGTAGGGAGACTTATCTTGCCAAACATGCCGAGAATGACCATGGCTCCCTCATCCTCGTCATCTACTATCTGGACAACTACAAATCTGTTTCGCTCATCCCGGACGAGATTCTGGATGCCTTCGATGCCGATATGCAGGTCTTGCGTAACTATGGCATGAAATGTATCCTTAGGTTTGCTTACACCAATTCCAATGCGGACGACACCGGACACGATGCTCCCCTCTCTGTCGTACAAAGCCATCTGGCGCAGTATAAATCTCACTGGAAAGCCAACGCGGATGTTATTTTTGTCTTCCAGGCGGGTATTGTAGGGGCCTGGGGAGAATGGTACTATTCCGATAACTTCGGCAATAAGTACAGCCATATCAATGACGCCCGCAGGGCGTTGTTGGATACATTGCTGGCTACAGTGCCCGCCGACCGGTGTATCCAGCTCCGTACGCCGCTCTTCAAGACGGAGTACATAGGCTCCACTGCTCCGCTCACTGACGGTGAGGCATATGCCGGCACGCCCAAGGCACGATTGGGACACCATAACGATGCCTTCCTCTATCATGCCTCGAATATGGGCACTTATACCGATACCGCTGCACAGAAACCCTATATCGCTCAGGAGACCCTCTATGTCCCTATCGGCGGGGAGAGTGATATTACCGACGATGAACAGGCTGCCGTCGAAGCCGCTCACGATGTGGTAGTGGCGGAGATGAGCCGGCTCCATTGGACTTTTATCCAGAGCGGATACTCCACCACCGTCACTGACATGTGGCGCAGTAATGGCACCTTCGACGAACTCAACCGTAACATGGGCTATCGCTTCCAACTCCTCAGTGCCACGCTGCCGGACGTGGCTCAAGCGGGACAAAAGATAGATGTGTCGCTCCGTATCCAAAATGTCGGCTATGCTCCCCTCTACAACCTCAGGACGGCTTACCTTGTGCTCCGAAACGATGATGACTCCTATGCCCTCCCGCTGCCGACAGACCCACGCACATGGCTTCCTAACGGAGCTGTTTCCACCATCAGCGGGCAAATCACACTGCCCGCAGCCATGCTGAATGGTACCTATCAAGCCTGTCTCTGGCTGCCTGACGCTTACAGCTCGCTGGCCAACGACCCTCGTTATGCCGTCCGTCTTGCCAACACAGGGGTCTGGGAGGAAACAACAGGTATGAATAATCTCGGCATTTCAGTCACCGTGACACATGGTCAGGATGAGGTGGACAACACCGTTGCATTGCCCGCCACGCTCAATAAAAACAATGTGGACGCATATTCCGATGATATGACATGGTACAATACCGATTATTTCGATTTCGGCCCCACCGATGCTCCAAACCTCGAACGGTGGGCGCAATGGCAGGTAGAGCTGCGCTATCCGGGTAGCTATCTCGTCTCGGAGGTATCCTACTGCACAAACGGGCATACCTTCTCCTTGCAACTGACCGATGGAAACGAAGTGGTCGCTGCCTATACGACTGCCGACCGCTATTGGGGAACAGGCGATCAGGATTATACGCAGAAAGAGAAATGGAATCTGGCGTCCGTAGCCGAAGGAAAATATACCCTGCATGTCCGTAATGCAACCCAATGGGGACAACCCAAACTCCGTTCCCTCACACTCGCATACGACGGCGATCTGCCCTCAAACCTTCAAACCCTCAAACCCTCAAACTCTCAACCCTCAGCACGCAAGTTCCTCCGTGACGGTCTGCTCTTCATTATGCGGGGCGATAACTGCTACACCCTTATGGGAACTGCTGTGCGCTAATACCCCTTGTTCTGAATAAGGTTGGCATTGGTCTGTAGTGCTGTCTGCGGAATGGGGAAAACGGTCAGGTAGCGTTCTGCATCGTTGTCCGCAAACTTGCCGAAGCGGATCTGGTCTTGTCGGTGCCAGCCTTCCCACATCAGTTCCATCCACCGCTCGTAATAGATATTCTCCAGCGTGGCTGCACGCGGGGCGGTAAATCTGCCTAAAGAGACAGCTTCGCGCATTCGCACCAAATCATACTCCCCTTGTCCGTCCCCGCCGTTGCGCACCTTGGCTTCCGCCATCATCAGATACGCGTCTGCCAGACGGAAAAGCACAATATCCGTATTGCGCAGCTGTCCGTCGAAGATGCCGCCGGGGTCGTACGAATATTTGAACATCCGTGCACCGGCGGTGGCTACATACGGACTGCCGGTCAGATCCATCTTCACTTCGTCAGGGTAATAGAACAGCGTGTCGCCCGATGTCAGAATAAGCGGCTGGCCTTCCACGCGCACTTTGCCGGAGAAGAAAGTCGTGACAAAACGGCAATCTACGTTGCTGGTCCCATATCCGAACACTTGCAGCGTCTCTTTGGTGGCGCAGGAACCGTTCTCGCCGCCGTAGCCATAAGCCGCTGCGTGCTGGTAGTGCAGACTGCGGAAGAGGTTTTTGAACCTGTTGCGATAGATATTCGGATCCATAGGGATGGTGAAGATATTCTCCGATGCATCTTCGTTATATACCTTGAAGCAATCGGTCTGGCTGTCGCACAGGATATATCCTGCAGTGGAATGGAGTATCATGTTGCCATAATACTCCACGGTCTCCCACGCGTTTCGCTCGCCTGCATCTTTTCCGCAATCCAGCATGATTGTTTTCCCGTCCGGCCGCACGGCGTCTGTCCAGTCGTCGTCCGTCCATACCTCTGCATTCAGAGCGAGTTTCATCAGCAAGAAACAGGCTACGGGCCGGGTGATGCGGCCGTAGTATTCGCCGTGGCTGTTGCTGCGTTCCTCCGACAGAAAATCAAAGGCAAACTGCAACTCGTCCCATACAAACCGGAATACCTCGCTGCGGGGGGATTGCGTTATGTCGTGTACAGGTATGGTGGATTTGGTCACAATAGGTACCGGGCCGAACAGATCCACCAGGTACATGTAGGCCAATGCACGTACGGCACGCACCTCCGCGCTGTAGGTTGTCATCTGGTCGGCGGTCAGCAGATGCCCGTATTCGTCCAGCATATGCAGTGAGTTGTTGCATAACCCCACAAGTTGAAAGAGATATATCCACGCGTTCTCGCAGCACTCGTTGTCAGCGGTCCATGTGTGTTCATGCAGATCCATCCATAAACCGCCGTCCCACCAGTCTCCGCCACGGATGGGGATGATGGCTTCGTTCGATGCGAAGGTCTGTAGGTCATATACGCCGCGATAGGTGCCCTGTAGTCCCTCGCCATCCACGCTGCCGCCTATATGGTCATATAGTGCAAGCACGGATTGTTGATACAGCACGGCTGCCGAAGTAATCACGGCCTCTTCCGGCTGACCCGAACGCGATTCTTCATCCAGAAAACCGCAACCGTTTAGTAGCAATGCGACTGTAAGAAAAAACAGGGCCCGGTATTTCGGTATTTCGATATTTCGATATTTCGCTCTCATTCCTAAAACTTGATTTGCAATGAAAAACTATAGGTCCTGCTGACAGGGTACGACCGTTTGTCGTCCACGCCGAGTGTGTTGTTGATTACCGTGCTGTTGATGATCGGCGTCAAACCTGAATAGCCGGTGATGGTGGCAAGGTTGTTCACGCTCACCGACAGCCTGAATCCGCTCACTTTCCATTGAGGCTTGCACGGCAGTGTCCATCCAAGCGTCACGTAGTCAATATTCACGTAATCACCCCTCTCCAGCCAGTAGTCGCTCACTGTCAGGTCGTTTATGCCCTTCTCCGACGCACCCTTCATCACGTTGTAGAAAGGCAGACTGCCCATGTTCATGTAGCTTAGTGATGTGCCGTTGTAAATCTTATGCCCGAAAGCGCCGTTTAGCTGCACGCTCAAGTCGAATTGCTTGTATCGCACGCTGATATTGCTACCCAGCATCACTTTTGGGGTCGCCTGGCCGCACACACGTCTGTCGCCGCCGCCGTCCGAGATGTCGATAGACCCGTCCCCGTCGAGATCCTCTATCGCATAATAACTCTCACCTTTGTCATCAACGGACAAGCCTGTGCAATGCGGCAGATAGAACACACCTAACGGCTGCCCGGGTATCTGGTACACCACATCCGTGTTGCCGCCGTGCAGACCAGCACCGTTCACACCCGCAATCGGTGTATAGATCGGAGCAGTCAGATACTCGTCTTTGTAATAACCGTTCAGCGAGAGCAACTTGTTTTGCTGCCACGTCAGGTTCAGACCGATGTTCACATCCCAGTCCTGCGTCTTCACTGCCGTCAGGGCAAAACCGATCTCCACACCCTGGTTCTGCATCTTACCAAGGTTGGCGAGCATCTTGTCGAAGATGAACGGAGGCACCGGTACAGTGTAGTTGTACAGCATGTCGTAGATGTACGAATAGTAGTAATCGGCGGTCACCAGCACGCGGTTGTGCCAGAAACCCCATTCCATCCCTGCATTGGCGGTCTGCGTCTTTTCCCACGTCAGGTCGGGATTGGCGTTGCGGCTCGGACCGACAATCACGTTCTGCAAACCATCTGTCTCTGTCACCCCTATCGGTATCATCAGCTCCAGAGACTGGTAGGCTGCTATTCCGCCTAAGTTGCCCGACAATCCCCAGCCGCCGCAGATGTTCAGACGCGTGATTTCGTCCACTTCCCTCAACCAGCTCTCTTTCTTCATGTCCCAGGCGATGCTGACGGATGGAAAGAAACCCCATTTATGCCCTGTGCCGGCTATCGAACTGGCATCCCCGCGAGCGGTCACTGTCAGCGTATAGCGGCCCAGTGCCGTGTAACTCACACGTCCCATCACACTCGCCATCCGCTGCCGCTCATAATTGCTGCCTGTGCCTTCCCATAGTCGCATCCCGCCTATTGCCAAATTGTCATAACCGAAAGCATTGGAGGCCAGACGGTAGGCGGTCACGTGGAAACCTGTAGCGGTGTGCCCTTGCAGCTCGCCTAACACATTGGCCTCCAGATGATGTTTGGTCCCCCAGTCATGAGCGTATTGGATCATCGCGTTCGCAAGCCACACATTCGTTTTGCCTGCGCCGCGGTAGATCTTGCCCGTACTCTCCATATAGGTCGGATAGAAATGGCTGTCATCGTCCGATTCATAGCTGTAACTGCCATAAACCGATGCTGTCAAACCGTAGCCGATGTTGCCCGTCAGACGCACATGCGTGTTGAAATGCATGGCGTCGTTATGCTTCTTGATATCCAGCAGACCCAACGGGTTGTTTATCTGGCTGGCATCGGCGTAGCCGTCATAGCCGCCGCTGGTGTTGCGGGAGGTGGGGAAAGTGGGGTTGAACGCTGCGGCGGAATAGAAGGTCTTCTGCACGTCATTCAGGTATTGGTTCTTTCCGATGGCGCCGAACAAACCCAAATCGATGGTCAGGTGTTTGTCAAGCACATGCTGCGTGATATCTACTTTCGCCGTCATGTTTTTCGTGCCCGTCTCACGCACGATACTGTTGTTTTGACTGTAACTGATAGCGCCGCGGTACATACCGTTCTCTGTCCCGCCGCCTAAAGATATATGGTGGTTCTGTACAAATCCCGTACGGATGATTTCACGCTGCCAGTCCGTCGAAGTACCGCGGTCGGATATGGTTAGACCGCGCTCTGCTGATACTTGCCTGTATTCGTCTGCGCTCAGCATCGGCAGAAACTTGTCCGCATGGGCAAATCCTACGTCGCCTGCATAACTGATAGAGAACTTGCCGGTCGCACCCCTGCGCGTGTGAACCTCTATCACGCCTGCCGCACCGCGGGCACCGTATTGAGCGGTCTGAGCGGCATCCTTCAGGATGGTGAACGACTCTATATCACCGGGGAAAATAGTGGACAGGGTGCGCAGATCGGATGACATACCGTCTATGATTACCAGCGGCTCGTTGCCGCCTGTCAGCGAGTGGTTCCCTCGTACGCGCACCGACGAGAGCATCGCTTCGGGGTTGGTGTTCGAGCCTACCGAGACACCGGCTGCCTGCCCGTTGAAAATATCCAGCGAGTTGGTGAGGTGTCCGCGTTGGGAGGTCTCCACACGCAGGGTGTCGGTCAACGACTCCAACTGACTGATATCACTACTGCCCGCTTTCTGAGGAGCCGCACTAACCATTATAGGCAGACCGGCCAGCAACAAAATAAAAAATATGGATTTTTTAGCCATAGTTGTTCGTTCGCGAGTGCAAAGGTACAAAAAAATTTGCATATATCAAAAAAAAGTTGTATCTTTGCGGCTGTTTTTTTGATTTTATGAACGAGTTTTTGGAAACAGAAGAAGATATTTTGCGGATGCTCAAGACCGTCTTCGACCCCGAGATCCCGGTCAATGTCTATGATCTCGGGCTGATCTACGGTATCGAACTCAAAGACGACGGCCTGTGCGAAATCACCATGACACTCACCGCTCCCTCATGCCCGGCGGGCGATTTCCTGGTGGAGGACATCCGCCAGAAAGTAGGCAGTGTCAAGGGCATCAAGGAGGTGAATGTCAACATCGTCTTTGAACCCGAGTGGAACAAGGATATGATGTCCGAGGAAGCCAAACTCGAACTCGGCTTCATGTAAATTGTAAATTACTAAATTGTAAATAACTTTGATTTATTTTCTGAGCGACGCACATCTGGGCAGCAGGGCTATCGAGCGCGGCTGGGCGCAACAGAAACGTGTGATAGATATGTTGGAGGAGATGAGCCGCGATGCCGTCTCCATCTATCTGCTGGGCGACATGTTCGATTTCTGGATGGAGTATTACCGCCACGACCGCTCCAAACGCGCGTTCGCGCCTTTCTTCAGGGAACTGAAAAGCCTCACCAGGCGTGGCATACATGTGCATTTCTTTATCGGCAACCACGACCTCTGGACCTTCGGCGGTATCGAAGAAATGACGGGCTGCGAGGTCCATTACCATCCGGCTGCCATCCACCGTTACGGCAAATCCCTCTATCTCTGCCATGGAGACGGAGTCATGCCCTCCAACTGGCAGACGCTCTATCCAAAGCCTGTCGTGAAGAAAATCAAACGCTTCATCTTCCTGCGACGCATTTTTCATACGCCTTTCCTGCAATCTTGTTTCCGCTGCCTGCCTCCTCGGTGGGGCAACCATTTCGGATACGAGTGGGCTAAGAAAAGCCGCCTGAAGGAACTGGCGCATCCATGCCCCTACAAAGGTGAGGACAAGGAAGAACTGGTGCTCTATGCCAAGGAGCAGGAGCGCCTCGGCAATCACCACGATTATTATATCTTCGGTCACCGCCATATCGAGCTCGACCTGCAAATCGCGCCATCCAGCCGCGTCATCATTCTCGGAGACTGCTTCTCTCAGTTCACATATGCCCGCCTTGACCCCAAAGGCAACCTCACCCTCAATAATTTTTAAGGGTACTTCTAAAAATTA
>FLNW01000406.1_pt1 | contig 17393 bp, 16 predicted proteins | sample 1140371 | NCBI WGS metagenome assembly FLNW01 (sample SAMEA3878170, study PRJEB12797) | bioreactor metagenome | biome: Moose rumen | place: Sweden | collected 2011-10
TGATAAAAGTACAACTGCCATTAACCCAAATGCTACCACTAGTCCTTTTTTCATGATAGATTTTATAAATTATAAAATTTTTATTTGTGGTGCCAAGAGGCAGAATCGGACTGCCGACACAGAGATTTTCAGTCTCCTGCTCTACCACTGAGCTACCTTGGCATATGGTGGGCGTGGATGGACTCGAACCATCGACCTCACCCTTATCAGAGGTGCGCTCTAACCAGCTGAGCTACACACCCATATGCAAAGTACAAAAAATACTAGCAAGGTTCTTTATATTAATTCTATTTATAAAATCAAGCCCTTTTAATAATTTTTAAATTAAAAAATATAGAATATGTGTTTTTTTTAAGTATAAAAATCACAGGACTTTGCCAAAATTGTAGTGAAATCGTATTAAATTAACATGAATACAATGAGTTTAACTAGAACCCAATCCTCACACTACACCAGCAGATTTATTATCAACAAATGCCGTAGTGCCTGAATACTGCTGCTATTGTAACAATTTCAAATAATTAATAAAAAATCACAACTCTCTCTTGCTTTTCTTTTGTTTTTTTCTACATAAAGGTAATGTCTTTTATTTTTTTGTTTTTAAAAAATGAGAAATGTATGAACTGTCGTAAGAGGCATTAGAACTCCTGTAATAAAACAATGAGATGATTTAGCAAGTATCGTCATTGAAAGTTTAATGAAAGCTGAGCAAAGCGAAAACATCACGTTTCACGACCACGATATAGTGGCCATCACCGAAGCTGTTGTGTGAATTTCTAGCTGAAATTACGCCACGGTAGATCAAATTGCAAAGGATATTCAAAACAAATTTCAAACTAATCATATTGGTGTATTGTTCCCTATTTTGTCTCGTAATCGTTTTGCCGTATTATTATCAGCAATGGCTAGGGCTATGGATAAAATAACATTGCAAATTAGTTTTCCTTCCGATGAAGTTGGTAATGACATTATGGATAAAGAAGAGCTTAAAAAAAGTTGAATAAATCCATATACAGATACTATTACTGAGACTATGTATCGTGAGAAATTTTGAACTCGAAAACATATATTTACAGGAGTAAATATGGTTGATTTCTATAAAGATTTAATAGAAAAAGAAAACTGTGAGGCTGAAATAATATTAGCTAACAATCCAAAAGCTATTTTGAATTATGTACAGAATGTCTTAGTTTGCGACATTCACACTAGATTCGAAACTAAAGAAACTTTAAAAGCAGCTAGTAATTGAAAAATTATATGAATGGATGAAATTATGACATCTTCTGTTGATTGAAGCTGATTTAATAGTAAATATGGACTATTATGATCTAACAGAGCCACTGAAGAAAAAGTAAAATTATTCCCAGAAAACTGACAGGAATTAGTAGATAGTATTCAACAAAAACTTAAGGAATTGACTTGAAAAACTATTGAAGTGATGATTTATGGAGATTGAGCATTTAAAGATCCAGTATGAAAGATTCGAGAACTTGCCGACCCTGTAGTCTCACCAGCATACACTTCATGACTAGAATGAAGTCCAAATGAATTAAAATTAAAATATTTATCAGATAACAAATTTTCTGGGCTTAAATGAGATGAATTAAATAATGCGATTAGAGAAGAGATTAAAAGAAAAGAATCAAATTTAAAATGAAAGATTGAAACTCAATGAACGACTCCTAGAAGATATACTGATTTAATTTGATCTTTGTGCGATTTAACATCTTGATCTGGAGATAAATGAACACCAGTAGTATTTATACAATGATATTTTGATAACTATTCAAACGAATAATATTTATCGATAATCCTTTGCAAATGGATATAGTATGTTGTGTTGTATGAGTGATCTTGTGTATAATTGCTATAGCTTGATCTATTTTACCATGACTTCCGTGACCACAATTAGCGTATGTAGCAGTACTACTTACACAACTTTTTATGAATAAACCATTTACTCGAGGATTCATCATAATACGATGAATCCTTATGGTTTTATTAATTATTATTGATTACTATCTTCCAATATTATGAACGAAAAAATTTTGATGATCTAAATGGTGAAATTGGTGATGTATTATAGGAATGATTATATGATTGTTTGCTTGACCTATTGGACTGGTTCTTGGACCTTTTGCATGAGCACTAGTATGAGAATTTTTACACAAAAATGATATTAAAAAATCCATAAAACCAGCTTTTTGAGCCTTTGTCGGTTTTGTATCGTGAATCCTATTAAAATTAATTGCCAGTATCTTATTATTAGTATATTTCTGTATTGGTTGTTATAATCATTTCTTCTTAACTTTAGATTCTTTCCATATTTGAACTGATGTACTTACATCACTCCTATAAAAAATCTGAAATATATAGAAATATCATAATGTTTTTATGAATACTATTTTTGTCGTCATCTATAAACAATACTCAATCATACTATTTTTGATTAAAATCTTTTGATAACTCAGTAGAAAACATCGAGACTATCGAACAAAATCTAAATATAAAATTACCTATGGTATCTTTCATATTTGATTCACGAGATGAAAACGATGTTTTAAATTCAATCGATAAAATTGTAGAAAATCTATGATCAGATAGGATATACCACTTTACAATATCTCCTGACAAATTTTCAGCAGAAGATATCATACTATGAAAATTTGATACACAATATACCGCATTCTTTACAAAGATAAAAGAAAAGAATCTACATATAATATTTCGTACAATGCACGAAATGAATGGTGGACGATATTCACGATCAAGCAACCCAGAAAAATTTAAAGCAGCCCGAATTCATGTTTGGACTCTATCTAGAATAGTTGGATTAGATGAAGAAAATATTGCATTTGATTTTTCAATTAATCACCGAGATATGCCAACCGAATGAACACCTTCCCAATCTGCCACATTAACAAAATGTACACTTTGAAAAAAAGACTGTTATCACTTCGAAGATTATTATCCTGGGAATGAATTTGTTGATGTCGTATGATTTACATTTTATAACCGATGAAAAGCAATAGATAATCGCCAATGGTTATCTCCAGTAGAAATTCTCTACGACAAAGATCGAAAAACTTATGAACGTATTAAAGCACTTAACAAACCGATCGTTATTGATGAAGTAGGGACAACTAGCGTTCGGTACAAATGAAGTTACGATTTCGAAAAATCAAGAAATGAATACTTAAACGATGATGAGCGTAAAGATTTCCGATTATATCAACTTCGAGAGTTCTTAGTAAATCACCCAGAGATTATTGCAGTTTCTTACTTTAACACAGATTATACTCATTGATTAAATTTTAAAATAACATGAGAAGCTGACTGGGCCATCGTTAATGTAGAAGACAACAAAGTTTACTGAGGATTCCTAAATTTAGAATTATTTTGAGAAAAAGATTTGGATAATATATTAAAAACCATTTTTCACACACAAAAAATCACAATAGATTGATACAATATTTACGTGTCAGATTCCTTTTCTAAAGAAATTCAAGAAATATCATCAATAATTAACAGCAAAGTCTCAAACATTAATGATAAAATAAACCTTTTACAAAAGTTACAAAAAAATCCATCAAAATCAGAAGCTATAAATAAAGCCTTATCTACTCTCAACGATTTATATACAAAAATATTAAAAAATTAAAATCTCTTTAATTTTTAGAGCTGTTTTTTATAATTAAATTATTGAAACATTTATTTCTATAAATTATTATCATGAATAAAGATATTCTTTTTTTCGGAGTCCAATGATGTGGAAAATGAACTCAAGCAAACATTTTTTTACAGAATAATCCAAACTATAAATATTTTGAAGCATGAAATATTTTCAGAGCATTAAGCTTAAACAAAAATATATTCTCCGACTACGTATCATCTCGTATTCAAGCATGATTATTGGTAGAAGATAAATTAGTATTCTGACTTTTTGATTGTGGATCAAATTTATTAAATAAATGAGAATACGTACTATTTGACGGCTTCCCTCGTAACTTAGACCAAAAAATTTATTTCACACAACAATGGACAAACAAATGAAGAGATTATGTATGTGTGAATTTCGACCTATCTCGCGGAAAAGCCATTGAAAGAATTAAGAAAAGAGCTATTGAACAATGACGTACAGATGATGCTAATGAAGAAACAATTAACAAAAGATTGGAAACTTTTTATGCTGAAACATTGCCAGTTATTCAAACATTCGAATCTGAATGAAAAGTTATTACAATCAATGCAGATCAGGGTATTGAAGAAATATATAATGAATTAATTAACAAATTAAGATTAGCCTAACAATGAAAAGACATCTTATAATACTTATAACTTTATTAATATTAACATGTTTTTCTTTTGCTCAAAACAACTGAACATGACTTAGATTTTTCACCACTCAAAAATTAAATATAAAATCAATAATTCTAGATTATACTAATCTTCCAGATAGCAGCTTACAAAAATTTGTCGGAGTAAATCAACCATTTTTCAATAAATCCTATGAACCAAATGATTTGGTATCTTTGCAAAATCGCTCACACATTTCTGCACAATCTAAGCATACTCTTAGAAAAGAAGCTGCTGATGACTTGGAGAAAATGGCAAATGCTTTTTACAAAGAATTTTGAACTAATATTGTCATAGCCAGTGCATATAGAAGTTATAATTATCAAAAGAATTTAATCTCAGAAAGCTGTAAACAGAGCTGACGATGTGCTAGGGAATGAGAATCTGAACACCAACTTTGATTAGCTGTAGATTTGTGGGAAGCTACAAATGAACAGAAATTTCTATCAAAATACCAAAAATATTATGATTGGTTATATGAAAATGCACATTTATACTGATTTCATCAGAGTTATCAGAATTGAAGAGAAATTGATGGTTACTATATTGAACCATGGCACTGGAGATATCTTGGTACATGATTAGCAACTAAGTTGCATGATAGAAATATCACATTCACGCAATACGTAAATCTTTCCATGAAATAACATATCACAATCAAATGAGTGTCATTCTGAGCGATAGCGAAGAATCTTATGGAGCATGCAAGATTCTTCATTCCGTTATACTTTATTCAGAATGACAAATATAATGTAAGATTATTCAATATGGAAAGTGTAACAATTTTTTAAATCTAACATTGGAGCGAGTTGATTAACATCATTTAAAGTCAGTTTTTTGTATTTCTGCAAAATATCATCCAATGTTTCAATTTTATTATAAACCAAATATTGAGTTCATAAAAAAGATGCCATTTCATCAGATGTTTCTATTCACATCTGGATATTTCACTGTAAATATCAAATTGATTTTTCAAATTCTTTCTGCGTTATTCATTTATTTGCTATCTTTTCAATCTCTTCTTTAATCCTTTTTAATCCAAACTCAAATCTATTTTTATCCATTCAGGCTCTAACCATAAATATTCAATAATGTGCATTATCACCATGAAATGCAGAAATATAATAACAAAGCCCCTCTTTTGTCCTAATATTTTGAAATAAACGCGATGACATATTTCATCCAAGAACTGAAGCTAATACTTCTGCTGCATACTTTCTATCATCCGTTCACAAAAATCAATTAGCTGAAATTATCAAATGATTTTGCTCTGTTCATTTTTTAAAAAAATCCTCATGGTTTTTCGGTTTATAATCTGGGAACTCAATTTCTCAAACAGATTTTTTTTCTCACATTGCTCAAAAATTTTTAGAAATCTGATCTTTAATTTCAAGTTTGTCTGCTCAATTACCACTAACTACAATTATTAAATTATCTTTTGTATAAAGAGAATCTTTATAATTATGTAAATCTTGCGGTGTAAAAGATGAAACTGTATCTTCATTTCAGATTGTTAAACGCCCAAAATTATTTTCTCAAAAATACCAAGTTCTCCATTTATTATTCACTAATCTAGTAGGATTATCTTCATTCATTTTCATTTCTTGAATTATCACTCACTTTTCTTTTTCCAATTCTTTAGAATCAATTTTTGCATTCATCAACATATCAGACAAGACATCAATTGCCCTTTCTATAAATTCTGGAGCGCACTTCACATAATATTCTACGATATTTCCACTCGTAAATGCATTATAATTTGCTCATATAGAATCCAATGTTTCCGTAACTTCTTTTTGATTTTTATAACGCTCTCATCATTTAAAAAACATATGTTCGAGACAGTGAGCTATTCAGCTTTGTTTTTCTGTTTCATATATACTTCATGCCTTACACATAATCTGAATCGTAACTGAATGAATATCATTCATAGGTGCAAATATACAATCTATTCAAGCTATTTTTTCTATAGAATATCTCATAACTCAATATGAAAACTAAAAGTCTTATTAAAACTCGGAAGGTTAGGGATTCGAACCCTAGTTACACAAAGTGCAAACACGTACTCCAAACGTGCGCCTTCAACCACTCGGCCAACCTTCCACTTTATATTATCCACCGTTTCAAAATAAGAATTCATTTTATAATTACAATTGATTTTATACTCAATAATTTTTATTATAGTATTTGTTTACTAATAAATATTGTTATGAAAAAACAACCTATAATAACATACACACTTATAACTATAAATGTAATAGTATTCATTTTAGAAACTATAGCATGAGGCAGTACTGATAATTTAACTGCTTTTAATTTTTGAGCACAATTTACTCCCGCCATAGCATCTCAACCTCGAAGACTCTTTACCGCAATGTTTCTCCATTTCGGAATTATTCATTTAGCGATGAATATGTTAGCTTTATATAATCTATGACCATCCATAGAACATGTATTTTGAAAATGGAAATATATCTTAATATATCTTTTTAGTGGAATTGCTGGTAACCTGACAGTTTTTTGAGTAGAATCAATAACGGGAAATTATAGTTTAAGTGCCTGAGCCAGTTGAGCAATATTCTGACTTCTATGAGCATATTTAGCACTGTCTCTTGTTTTATCAAAAGAATCTAAGTGACAATTCAAAAATAATCAAATAATACAGACTATCGTTTATGCTCTTGCTCCATGATTTTTCATTACATGAATATCTCTATCTGCTCATATATGATGACTAATTTGATGATTTATCATTTCATACATTTTGATTATTATTTCAAAAAGAAAATTAAAATCTCATAATATGTCATAGCTCTTGACCATCCCCTTCATCATTCTGAGCAATTCTCCTTTTATTTTTCCTCTTTTTAAAGGAGAATGTCGAAGACAATGGGATTTTATCATCCTAAACAAAAAAAATCCTAGAAAAATACTTGAAACCCCAATAATTTTGAATATCTTAAATTTCGTTTAACCTTTAACTGATGATGAATGGATTTCTCAATTCTATTAAATAAAAAAATCTGAATCCTTGGATTCTGAAAAGAATGAAAATCAACTTTGAATTTTCTACTCCGTCATGATGTCGAACCTAAAAACATCACAGTTTTGGATTGAAAATCAGTGGACAATCTTCCAAACTGAATTAAATCTCAAACATGAGAAGATTACCTGAAAAATCTGGATGATTTTGATTTAATTTTTAAATCTGCTTGAATACCATACTATCCTGAAATCAAAGCAGTACAAGATAAAACCGTAACACAAGTTCAGTTTTTCTTTGACCACTACGAATGAAAAGTCATTGCACTAACAGCATCAAAATGAAAGACAACAATGACTGCATTAACTAACCACTTATTACAAACTGCATGATATGATACAAAACTCGTGTGAAATATTTGAACAGCAGTTCTTGATGAAATAGATTTTGAAACAAAACATGATTTCGTAGTAATTGAACTTTCGAGTTTTATGCTTGAAACTTTGAAAAAGAAAAATTTCTGTTCAATTCTTTGAGCAATTTTTCCAGTTCATCTAGATTGGCATTGAAACATGGAAAATTATACTAAAGCAAAATTTAATATCATTAACTGAAGTGAAAATACAATTGTATATGAAAAAACTTTAATCGATTATAATTTATTAGAAAATTTCACAAATTCTAACATAATCCCATATTGAATAGAATCAGAATTCTGATGGGATTGAGTTTGTTTTTACTCTAAATGAAGACCAGTATTCCCATTATCAGATATAAATCTTATATGAGAACATAATTTACAAAATATATCAGCAATCGTAGCTTTAGCTGACTTATTAAAGATCCCCGCAACAACATTACAAAAAGCTATCCAAACATTTACAGCAGTTCGTCACAGATTACAGTTGGTTGGAAATTTTAAATGAATAGATTTTTACGATGATGCTATTGCCACTACTCCAGATTCCACAATGGCTGCTATGAATGCTATTTGAGATAAATTAGAAACAATTTTCTTATGATGAATTGAATGATTTTGGTTTGATTTTCCTGCTTTAGTAGAAAGAATCAAAAAAAGTCAGATTAAAAATATTGTATTTTTTCCAGATTCATGAGAAAAAATTGCTGAATTACTTTGAGAAGAATGATATACCACATTACACACTCGTGACATGAAAGAGGCTGTGAAATTTGCTTATGAACATACTAACAAATGAAAAGTTTGTTTACTTTCTACAGCCTCTCCTTCGTTTTCATGCTGGAAAAATTTTGAAGAAAAATGAGATCTTTTCCAACAATATGTAATAGAAATGTGAAAAGAATAATTGAAATTTTCTAGCAGAATCTTATTTTAAATTCAGATTTATATCCACCAATCAAATAATGAGTGAAAAAAATATCCCAACCATTCCATACGACATGTACGAATCACCACAAGAGGTTATCATAATTCTTCCACTTGGATGAGTAAAGAAAGAGTCTGTAGAAGTAAAAATTGAAAATTACAGAATTCTGATTAAATGATTCAGATTGGCTCCACAGCTCAAAGATTCCTGCATTCCTATCCAAGAAGAATGTTATCGATGACCAATTGAACTAGAGATTGATATTCCTCCACAAGTATATTTCGATAAAATTCACAGCAAATTAACACTAGACAATACGCTTCAGATAATTGTACCTAAAGCATTAGTTCCAGATAAAATTCAACTAGAAGTACAATATGAAGATGAAAAGTAAAAAAATCTCTTGCATATCAACTAGTTAAACGTAAATAATCAAGTATTAAATTTTATATCTTTATATTAAATTATTATGAAAAAAATCAGACTTTTAGCATTATCATGAGTAGCTTTACTTGCTTGAACATTAGCATGATGTTGAGGTAATCAAAACACAAATGTTAATAGTAATAATCAATGAGACCTTATCATCGAAGAGACTACTGGGACATACGATGCAGTAATTAGTTATAACGACACTCTTGTTGATATAGCTTCTAAATGTATCTTATCTGAAAACGAAATTCCAACAGTTTATGAGGATGAATTAGACAATGTTAAAGTTGCTATAAATAACGTATTAGCTCAATGTCAAAGTTCTATCGATCAAATCAACGCATTAGGAGATTGGGAATGAGACAGCTCACTTAGAGAATGAATCGTTAAAGTCCTTACATTAGACATTTCATACTTCTCAAAATTTAGCGAATTGTTACCTTACTTAACTAATGAAGAATTATCAGAGGATGATGCTAGCGAATACGAAACATTGGTTAACGAAATAAACGCTATCGATCAAGAAATGGAAGTTGCCAACAATGATTTAATCTACATTCAAGAAACTTTTGCTGCTAATCATGATTACGAATTACAACCTACAGAAGAAGCATAAAAAATCACTTATATAAGTAAAAAAGCTCTCCGCTTGGAGAGCTTTTTAATTATTTATATGTCCTTAATCTGCCAATTCTTCCTCAGCTGGTAGACGATTGATTTCATAATAATCGTGATTATCATTCCATTGCTTTTCATTAAACCATACTTTATACTCTCCAGATTTAAGATTTTCAATTAGTGCTTGTTTATGCCACATACTCCAATCTAATCTATAATTATATCATTGCAGTCTTGGCATTAAAGATCTATATGTAATAGTTCACCGAATATTATATGCAGAATATCACATTTTCTTTAATATATTATCTGTAAAGTTATCAAATTCTTTAGGACTATCGTTATAAAGTATACTATAACCATATAACATCAAACGTTTTGTATCTTTTTCAGAATAAAGTGGGTAATTTATTAACATATACATAACTGAATCTTCTCCATATGATTCCTTAAATCATTTAATTTGTTCATTCCATAAGGCATATTCTCATTTCACTATTTTATGAACTATATCTTCTCTGTTCGGTATATTCTCCTCATAAAATTTTGCTAAATTTAATCTCAAATCTTCAGGGAAAAGCTGCATTACTGAATTTATCGTACTATCTACATAGTCCTGTGATGTAGCAGACATCAGAAAAGAAATCAAACCTCAGAAATTATTCATAATATCTGCACACTTGTAATTTAATTTTATAATATAATCAACCATATCCCAATCTCATTTATCAGTATAATATAATAGCATAATCATACTACCACGAGTAAATCTTTGAAATAAGTCTGGAAGTAATGCGAAAAATTGATCATTTGGTAAATAGTAATCCATTGAAACAATTCTGTCTAATTCTTGCAAATCAGATATAAGTTCTGGCTCTTTTGCATCCAAATATTCTCTAATAGTAACTGCTTCTCCACTCAAATTCAAATAAGTCTCCCTTCATGGAGTTAATCGCTGATTTGTATTAAATTTACGGTCAAGAATTCTACTCAACGTTTCTTTATTCCACACCCAAGTTCCACAACTTGCTTCATCTCCAGAATAAACTACAATACATTCATCTGTATTTTTATACCATCATACTTTACTATCCTTATAAACAATACTATTGGCAGGATTTGTAATTGAAGCTTTATATATCGTTTCTAAGTTTTCCCAAAGCTCATTTTCACTATATTTGTCATCTAATTTTCTCAATTGAATTAAAGCATCTTCATCATCTGGTAATTGAGTTTGATGCTCGCTACGCTGAAATATCGATTCATCAACTTCAGGAATTTTTGAATATTGAATCTTACCGTAAATCATATTGATTATGAGTAGAATTAATGCGATTAATAAAAACCATCAAATTCATTTTCAAACTTTTTTCAAAATTCTTATCCATTTTTCTTGAGTTTCTCATTTTAGTCTAAATATTACAATATGCCAAACCAACATAACAACAAAACATGCTAATGTAATTCAGAGTCATAAAGGAATCAATGAGAAAAAAGATTCATCTAATCAACGAACAAAAATAGCTACTCATACAAAGAATATCAACCAAGTGGCGACATACCCTACCATTCACCAAAAGCTTCTCTTTGGCTTCTCACAATTAAGGTTTTGTTTTTCCATTTTTTGTTTAAATTATATGATAAATTTATGCATAAGGATTATATCATTCAGACAATTCTTCTTCCGTTGGTAAACGATGTTCTCTGTAGTAATAATCTGCTTGTTCTCAATTCCATTGCTTTTCATTAAACCATACTTTATATTCTCCAGATTTAAGATTTTCAATTAGTGCTTGTTTATGGAAGATATTTGAATCTAATCTACCATATAATAACTGCATTCTAGGCATAAGTTCAAGAATGATTTCTTTACCGTATAAATTATATAAAGAATGTTCAAGTCAAACAATATCCCATTCATTAGATTCTGGCATATTGAATAGTGATTCATATTTCTCAGATTCGCTGTCATAAAGTAATTTATATCCATAGTTCATAAAACGTGCTGTATCTTTTTCTGAATAAATTGGGAAATGTGTTACAAATCGATTTTCTTCTTCAATATACGCTTGTCTGTAAAAAGTTCACATAGCATATTCTCATTTTATTACTTTATGTATAAAGTCTTCTCTGTCTGGCATAATGCTGGCATAAAATTCAGCCAAGTCTAATCTAACATTTTCAGGTAGTAATTGAATGCTTGAATTTACTGTGCTATCTACGATTCATTGTTGAACAATAGATACCAAAGCAGCAACAAAAGTTCAAAGATTATCTAATATGGCAGATGTTTTATAGTTTGCCTTTATGATAAGTTCTACCGTATCCCAATCTTCCATTTCTATATAGTATAATAATGCTACCATGCTACCACGAGCATATCATTGGACAAATGTTGGTATTGACCATAATGCGTTATCAGGTAGGTGATAATCCATAGAAGCAGTACGATCTAACCATTCTAACTCAGACTTTATTTGAGATTCATTTGCTTGTATAAATTCTCTGATAGTAACTTTTTCTCCATTTATTGTAATTTTATCAGAATAACTACTAAGAATTCTGTCTATTGTGTCTTTATTCCAAACCCAAGTTCCACAGCTTGCTTGGTCTCATGAGTAAACTAGAATACATTCATCTTGATGTCGTTCCCATCAGATTTTATTATCTCTATAAGGATTATTAAAAAGTGGTCGATTCTGTCAGTTGTAGTTACTATATGCTTGGTCAAGGATATTTAAAACACTGGTTTCTTCTTCAGGATGCTTAGGCCTATTCCGATTCTTCATATCCTCTCTTGCGTTTAATTGGATTAGAGCATCTTCGTCATCAGGGAGAATAGTTTGATGTTCTGTACGTTGAAAAATAGATTCATCTACTTCAGGAATCTTTGAGTATCGATTCTTGCTGTATATGATATTTATAATTAATAGAACCAATCCGATTACTAATAAAATTCAGATTCATTTTCAAAGATATTTTCCAACTTTTTTCAAAATTCCGATTCATTTATCGCGAGTTTCTCATTTAAGTCTGAATATTACTACATGTAATATAGCCATAAAAATAAAAGTAATTACTGCAATTCGAATTCATAATTTCATTACTCACATATTAGGATGCTCTCAGTTATATCATCCGTAAATTCAGATTGCTACTCATGCAAAGAATATCAACCAAGTGGCGATATACCCTACCATTCACCAAAAGCTTCTCTTTGGCTTTTCACAATTAAAGTTTTGTTTTTCCATCTAACTAAAATAAAGGGATAAAATTTGTCTACACATATTATACCCCCCCCTATGGATTTGTCAAATTTTTTGCCACTTTTTTATTATCACAACTCCAATTTGATTGGACAGTGATCCGATCACTGCACATTTACCTGATGCTGCATATTTTTCACCCTATCAAATAATTCTGGACTAACCCAAAAATAATCCAATCTCCGGCCAACATTCCTCTCTCTTGCTCATCAGCGATAACTCCACCAAGTATACTGATCTTTCAAGTCTGGGTTTAATCTACGAAAAACATCTATCAAACCATCATCTTCCAGTTTATCCATCTCTGCACGTTCAATCGGAAGAAATCAGATTGAATTCTCATTCTCCTTCGGTCTAGCAATATCAATCTCCGTATGACAGATATTAAAATCTCCACAAATTATCACATCATCTCTTTCGTCACGAATCGACTGAATGTATTGCCTCATTTTCTCATAAAAATCTAACTTATATGATAGCATCTCTGTCCCATCTGCATGATCTCCTCCATTAGGAAAATATACATTCAACAAATGAACTACATTTTCTCAATATCTAAAAGCGACCTCAGTAACTCTACCTTCATCACTAAATTCATGAAAAGGAAATTCTGATTTTTTTTCTACTATTTCTATCCATTTCTTGAAAAATATTGCCGTTCCCGCATATCATGGTCTAGTTCATTTATGCCATAAATAATCATAATCTAACAAATGAAATCTGATTTCTGATGGAATCTGAATTTCAAAAGCTTTTACCTCCTGCAAACAAATTATATCTGCATCATTTTCTTTCACCCAACCAAAAAATCACTTTTGAATTACAGCACGAATTCAGTTCACATTCCACGATAATATTTTCATATACTTAAATCTTAAACTAAATTACATATTCTCCACTTCCCATTCCAAAGTCTTCAAAAACATAGGGAATGTTCAGTATTTTTTAGAGCCAGAATAATCTTCTCCATATCCATCGAACACATATTGTGGAGCGTTTGGCTGAACCATTCCTCATGTTCTAATTCATCAGTTATACAAAGCCAAATAGTTTACTACTCCACTATAATCAAAAGATTTATACGATATATTTATCTCTGGATAATCATCTCACGCCCTATTATTATATTTTTCTATTTTATTTTTAGAAAAATCTATAAAATCCTGAATTGTTTGTTTGAATATTTCTTCTGTAATTTCTCACGTTCAATAGTCTTCATTCACGATTTGGAATGGCCCATCACCATTTGATGGCAAATAATATCCACAGCCACTCTCTCTATACCAGACAGCTATAGTTAATGCTGTAGGAAAATCATTTGCGAAACTGATATTATCTATCGTATTGTACCATCACGTACATTTATCCTTTGGAAAGTCTAAATCGATTGAAATATCATCTTCATACTCATCTATAAACGTTGTTTTCAGAGCTACAGACTGCTGCTTTGCTAAATTTCTTCTAGAATCCAATAATGAATACGCATAATCTCTCAAACCACTGGAAACGGTCGCTAATCTATCATCAGCTTTCAAAATATCATACCATTTAGATAGCTGTGTATAATAGCTCCACAAACCAGAATCTGAAGCCTGGCTAATAGTCACTTTCTGAGAATTAAATTGTTTTAATTGATCTCATGTTAATGTGTATGCTGCACTAGAAAATCAAACAAACACAACCACGGAAACCAAAGAAATAATTAAAATCTGAATTTTATTTTTCATTTTTCTTAAATAAAGAATAAATCTACCCAATAGAGTATGAATATCTACAATGAATGCAAGATTTTTAAAACACTATTGATTTCATCCCAACAGAAAAAAGTTGCAGTTTATCAAAGTTTTTGTTTTTACTTTTACAATAAAGTCCATCACCACAAATTGGATAGCCAATACTTGATAAATGAATACGAATCTGATGACGAATTCATCTATGGATTTTGACTACAATTGTCGAAAGATTTTCTTTAGAATTATACTCAAATTCACAAATCTCTGTCGCCACTTCATGAATATTTCATTTTCACTTTTTCTTATCTTCCTCTCAGCGAATTACAACCATACGATCATCATTATATCTATGATGCATAATTGGATAATCAATTACATTTCAGTTCTTCGCTATCCAATTTTGAATATTTCAGAAAACTTCCGCCACATAAAATTTATCAATTTTTCATTCTTTTTGTAATTCGCGAAATTTATTATAAATCCTAGGATTTTTTGCGAAATAAAGCAAACCTGTCGTCGCTCAGTCCAACCTATTTAAGAGTCAGAATTCTTTTTCTTTTCCAAAAAATTCTTTTTGAGACAACACAATATCGCGAATATTTCAATTCAAGATTTCATCACAAAACAAATCTAAAAAGCTGACAGATTTTCATCGTGAAGATGCTAAACCTGCCGGCTTCCAGAAATAATAAAAATCTTTATCCTGATAATATACAAATGAAAAAATATTATCTCACAAATTCATCATTACTTTGAATTAGAACTTTCATTTTTCTTTACTAAATTTTCACATCAAAAGATATGCCAATGGTGCTCATAGGAATATAGATGACAATGTAGCGAATACTATTCACATTCCTACTGTAAATGAGAACTGCTGTAATACATCACTATTTCCTAGGAAGAACATAGCTACTAGCACAATTAATGTAGAAACTGATGTTCAAATAGATCTTCTAACCGACTGCCATACACTATCTTCAAATAATTTTCCATAAACAACATTTTTATCCTTATTTCTACTCATATTTTCTCTAATCCTATCAAAGATAACGATTACATCGTTAATTCCATACGCAATAACTGTTAAAACAGATATAATAAATATTGTATCCACCTGCAATGTATCATCAAACAACATCCATACTCCGTAAGATCATACTGTAGCCAATACGTCAAATAACATCACACATAGCACTACAGCCGACAATACAGCTGGAGAAATATACCTTCTAACTTCCTTAAACGCCAAAAGCATATATATAATCATTAATATTAATCAGATTATCAATGCTTGCATAGCTGTTGTTTTCATGTAATCTCCAACACTAGGACCAGTCAATGTCTGTCAAATAATATCCTCTGTTGAAGTAACATATCACTCACTCAATAAGAACTCAGAGATATCTGTAGAAAGCTGAGCAACCACATCATCACTATCCAAACTTGCATTAATTTTTATCTGAGTATCTTCTTCTGTCGTATTTACATGAACGGTAGTTTTCCCATAATCTTTCTCAGCCAAGAAATGAGTTAAATTACTCTGAATTTCTTCACTATTCGTCTCTGTGTTGATTGAAATATTAACTCATCCTGTAAATTCCTCAGAATAATTAGCTTTCATCAAAAATACTAATAACCCACATACAGCTATACATACGGCTAAAATTATCCAAATGTACGCTCTCTTAATAATATCAAATCTTTTCATCTCACAAAAAATTAAAATAAAATATGAACTTGACTGTGCGGAAATATAGTGATTTTTATTTTATTTGCAACACCCATTTATTTATTATCCAAATAATTTTCCACAGCCACTGTATTAGAATAATTATAGAATACAAAACGTGGTTTATCCCAAAGTTTTGCACGAATCGTATCTCACCTAGTCAAATTAGCTGCGAAATCTACATATTCACACGGACAAGAATTACATTCACCTCATTTTGCACATCATCAAAAATCTTCAGGACAACTTTCACAAGTTTCTCATGAATCTACTTCTCCATTTCCACAAGTTTTAGTTCCTGGACCCGGAATATCTATATCTGGTTCATAATCCACACAAGGATCTTTCACATCTTGTGGACAGTTATTACAATCCTCTCAACTATCCTGTTTGCCGTTTCCGCACTCCTTTCATTCATAATCCACACAAGGATCTTTCACATCTTGTGGACAGTTATTACAATCCTCTCAATCTCCAGAAACTCCATCACCACATACTGTTTTCTGTGCAACACACTCATTTGTCCCACACAACCAAGTCCATTTAAGACTAGAAGCATCATAACTAAACTTCGCTAAATCTCACTTTGAACAAAGATTATACTTATCAGATAAATCCATAAAAATTCTTCAATCATAATCAGAATTACATAATGCTGTATCAGTTAAAATTTTTTTACAAGAAGCAGAACATCCAAATTTTCACCGATTTTTCTTTGACACATCATTTGGATCACAATCTTCTCACTCATCTATCTCCCCATTCCCACATGGATCTCAATTATCTCAATCTTTCACACATTTATCTCACAAATCTACCGGACAGTTTCTACAATCTTCTCACTTATCTATCTCCCCATTCCCACATAATGGATTGTTTGAATCGTATATCGTACACATTACTGTACATTTCCCATCCTTTCCGTTG
>FLNW01001313.1_pt1 | contig 17129 bp, 27 predicted proteins | sample 1140371 | NCBI WGS metagenome assembly FLNW01 (sample SAMEA3878170, study PRJEB12797) | bioreactor metagenome | biome: Moose rumen | place: Sweden | collected 2011-10
TAAAAAGGCACACACGCCTAATTTGGTCTTTGCAGTATTCTCGCTGATACGCCTGCCGTCTTCGTTCTTGAACGTAAACTCGCCAGCATCGAGTGCTAACCCTATTTCGGCTATGTCACGGTCTGTATAGCCCATTTTGCGTAACGCTAATTTGTGAGATTCAAAAAGTACCATAACATTGTTATTTTATCTATTCTTGTAACCATGCTCTCTTTTGTATTTTATTGTACAACGTGCCATTTTTCACCAACTGGATGAGTCCAATATAATACTTTGCCTCTTATATCATCTACGATATTACAAGGTTTTTGCCATTCGTTTGACCATTTGCTTGCAAATTCAATCGCTGCTTGCTTGCTCATTTTTTTAGTAATAAGCGACATCTTGCCATTCTCGATTTTCTTAATTTTATACCTTGCCATAACATTGTGTTTTTAACTGTTAAACATTGTGACTTTTTAGGCGTGAATTAAAGTGTCTTTTTAATTTCACGGTGCAAAGGTAATACATTTTTTTGATATATGCAAATTTTTTGATAACTTTTTTATAAAAAATTTTTAATTGAAAACACTATATTACATTAGTAATATAAAAAATGAAGAAAAAAAATCACTTTTTTGTATCTTTTTTACTGATTGTGTCATTTTTCGTCTTTTGAGGGTGTTTTTCACACCTGCTCAAAAGTGCCATTTTCTCGCGCGCTCGCGCTTCGCATGTGTATGAGTAGGCATGACGCATATAGATGCACGCACATCGCACGTATGGCGTGCTTGTGTGCGTTCATAAATAAAAAAGATAGAGAGCGCATCCCTGCGACCTCTATCCAAAGAAAATAAACCCTCACTACAAACGAAGTTTCGCACTACTTCGCCTGTTTTCTCTTATTCTTCGCTGCGTCCTTATTGTCAAGGCTGATGGCGAAGATATGATGACCTCGATAGGTCTTAACTCCGTCTATTGGTATAGTCACGGTATCGCCCTCACAATGAAAGACGATATGCGTGTACTTTTTGAATTTCGGTTCTACCTTTCCGCTGATGATGTCAGTCCGGTACTGGTTGATGTCTTTGCCCGCAGGCACTTCGACAAGCCGCTCTACCCAGTAGGGCGACATGTCTCTGTACTCCACGTTCTTTGTACCTGCTTGGATGAGGTCAAGGTACTTCCGTTTTATTGCACAATGTAACGCTTTCATGCTACATCCTCCACTTCTTCGCTAACACTCTCGCTTGCACTCTCTGACTCCTCCTCTTCAACGGGCGTTTTGCCGTTTTCTTGGTTTTTCTCCGTCTGCGCCTCCTGCCCGTCAAGCGTCCGTTCAATCTCCTGCATACGTATGCGGTCAATCTCCTCTTCGGGTGCTTTGGCGAGAGCCAACATAGCAACGGCAGTCTCCAACGAGATAAGCCCGGACTTGTACAGATTAGCGATAGCAGTCCAGTTTGCTTGCTCATCGTCCGCAAAAGGCTCGCCGAACTCAAACGAAATCTGCAACTCTGACAGTTTGGTTTTCATTTCCGGATGGATAAACTTCAGCAACTCAATGATGACGTTTTTCTCGCGGTCAATCAGTTCCTCGTATATCTCGATGTTCTTTGCCCGTTTGATATAGCCGAGAATCATTGCGTTGCGTATGGCTTTGCCTGTGAGTGTGCCGAAGCCGCGCATTTTCTCAATGGAGAAGTCCGGCGTGAACGTATCAAACAGAATACTCTCTTTGAGGTCATCCTTCTCCTCTTTGCGCATTCCGCTTGCTTGTGGCGGGTTCAGATACTCAAGGCGCGATTTCTCGCCGGAGAGACGCACCAACTTACCGCGCGTTTCGGGAGAGTAGATGGATTTGATTGCGTCAGCAGTTCCCATGAGTACCGGGTCTGCAAAGTAGTTGTTAGCATCGCCTATCTTGCTGTCCAACTCTTCCTCACGGTCGATACGCGGCTCAACGCCGTCCCATGCCTTTGGCTGCTTGTAGTAGATGATGTTGATTTTGCCCGTCGGGTTGGGGTATTGTTTTACCTCCCATCCGATGGTGGCTTTCTCGCAGTTGTAGATGATTTCTGCCGTTTGCACTCCCCAACATTGCACGGTCTTTCCAAACGCATTCTTGCGCTTGAAACCGTAGGCAAAAGCAACGAGGTTGCCGAATTGGTCAAAAAGCGGACGGAGAAGATACCCTGTAGAGCGCGAAAGCACGACCACCTGCCAGCGCACCTCATTGGTCTTCGCGTCACGGGTGATGTGGTATAACTTGGCGCACTCCGTCTCTGCGCCTGCGAGACGCTTCGCCTTGCGCGTTGTCACATTGAAACGGCTCTCTTTGATGAACTTAATGAACAGGTCGAACGCGTCATCTTCTCCCGCGTCCTTTTTCCATTTGATAGGAGAGCCGAGGAGGAAGAATAACTCTACCTCGTTGATGTACCGCTGCCGCGTACGCGGGTGCTTGCAAGTGACGTACGGAGAGCGACCAACAGGGTACTTGTTAGGTGTCCGCATAACCTTATGCAGTTGCGGGTTGTACTCCGATAGAGCATTCTCCACATCTATACTGTTATCCTCGCACATATTAAGTGCGTGATGCACATCTTTGTCTTCCATCAGTTGATAGAATTCACGCTCAATGCCAAGCGCATTAAGTGTGACATTGCGGAAGAATGTCCCGATGCTGTTTACATACGTTGAATTAGTCTGCATATTTCTGTATTGTTAAAATACTACTATATCTTGTTGTCTTACCTCGCCTCCGAGCGGTGGTAATACCTGTCCGAAGATACACCCTGTTACGTAATAGCGCAGCGCGTCGAGTAGGTGGTCATCCTTTTTGACTGGTACGTTGAGCGTATTGCCGTTGCGGTCTTTCTCCCATACATAGTTCCGCAACTCATATTGCAGGTTCAGCGAGCGGCTGGTAACGTAGATATGGTCGAAGTCCTGCACTTTCTGTATTCCTGCCGAGACCGTCATGCCGGACTTATCTATCGGGTACACCATTAAGCCCTCGTTGGCTATCTCCCTAATGAGGACGTCAGCCGCGCTATCTGCATAGACGATTAGCCCACGTTGCGAGAGTTTCTGCTTGAGCGGAGTGAGGTTAAGACCGATGTCATAAAACTGCTCATCTACATAAAGGTCGTTATTCATCACACCACATTTCACACACGCTGTCGGAGCGGTCGAATATCCAAAGTCCAAACCTAACGCCACCTCGCGGCATTGCGCAGGAAACTCGCTCACTATCTCCCAGTTCTTATAGATAGCACCCTCTTTGACATCATCCCATCTTCCCATGAAGATATGCGCGTACTTCTTCGGGTTGCTCTCCTTCATCGCCTGCGCCTCTTTGATAAACTGCTCGCTCAAATGCTCAATGTTATCAAGATAGGATGTGTGTATATGTAGCACATTCGGGTGAGTGCTTATCTGCACAGGAACACCGTCAAACAATACCTCTTTATGAGTTTTCTCTATGTATTTTTTATAGATAAAGTGGTTATTGTCAGTCGGGTTCATTATTATGATGATACGGTTCTGTATGCCTTTTTGCCGGATTGAGAACATTATCGTATCATACTCTTGCTCGCTCGTCCACTCTTCCGCCTCGTCCACGACGAATGTGGTAATGCCGTGTATGGACTTCAGTTTGGCTGTCTGATTGCCACTACTGGTCTTGATACCACGGAACATGATACGTGCGCCCGTCATGCGGTTCACTACGTCTGCTTTGGTGGCGGAGAAATAACGTTCAAGTCCATCCATCTCCACTTTCTCCATAAACTCCGGGATGACGGAGATAGCGGCTGATGTCATTGTGTAACGTGTATAGAGGATATTGTGCGTGATACGCTCTACCTCTCCATCGTCGTTAATGAACTTCTTTAATTCAAAGGTCAGTCGCTCAATAAAGGTTGACGCGGAAAAGGACTTACCGCTGCCGCGTCCTCCCGTAATGAGTATTATGAATTTCTCCTTATCTTCGTAGAGAGGGTAATATATCGGATGGTTCTTAATCATGCTATTTCTCGGTGCTTACACCGACCTCCCTCTCTATCCATTTGTGTATATCAATGCCCGTCTCTATGTCTTGCGGAACGCCCTGCGTGTCATCATCTACACCGCGTTGTACCTTTCGCCAGTCTTTGTCATAGTGGAACATGAGCGTCGCGAGTGCCTGCATATTCGGGAGCGTCTTGGTTCGCGTCACCGTCTCTTGCACCACATCCACAGGAGACTCTACACCCGGCATACGTACCTTGCGCGTTACGGTGCTTATACTCTCCACATCTTGCCCGCCCAACGCCGCTTGGAGGTACTTGCCTTTGATAGCCTGCAAAATCTTCTTGCGCGCGCGCTCTAACACTTTAACGAGCCTTGCGCTGCGGCGTTTATTCTCTTCATCAGTCCAATGAACTACTTTGCCGTGTTTGATTAAGGAGAAATACGTAGGTGTGATGTCGAACGCACAGGCTATCTCTGCGTCCGATGCACCGTTAAAAGCGAGGAAGAACACTTCGTCATAGAAATCATCGCCGTCATAATCGTCTATTGCCGACCTGCCTTTTGACATCCCTTTCCACGGAGCGGGCGGCGTTTGCTGCGTAGGTTGTGCCTCTGCTATCTGCGCGTGGATGTCTTTCGGCTGTACGACGGTTATTTTTTTCTTCGGTGATTTCTTTTTCTTTTTTGCTTTCTCCTTTTGGGGTTCGTTACTATTATCAGAACTGACTCTCATTAAATGCCATTAGCGGTTTTATTCGTTTTCGTAGTCATCGCCATCGTCCATGTCTTGAAACATCGTGGCTAACTCCTCGCCTTTGATTATCTGCGTATCTGCTGGCAGGTCGAGCCATGCGAGGAAATCTTGCATATTGGCAAAGTTATCGAAGGAGAGCATGAGATAAGCGGCATTATCTTGCGCACGTTGAATAGCCTGCTCGCGCACTTGCTCTTTGACATCTTTCATGTGCTGTTTTTTCTCCTCATAGGACGCGGGGCTTTCGCCTGCGGGTACTTGTGGCGCGGGCGCAGAAGATACGGGGCTGACGGCAGTCTGCATGATATCCGGCATTATCATCTGTGTGATGGCTGCGGCTGCTTCGGGGTCGCCAACTGTCGGCATGGCAAAGTCCACTCCAATCATAGAGAGATCTGCATCTGTAAAACCGACATCTTTATAATCAACCGTCGGCATGAGTTCGCGCAAACGGTCGTAGTCCCATTTACCTTGCGCATTCGGGTTATTGAGGAAGATGACTAACTCTTTCTCTGTCTTCTCATCTACATCAATGAGGTCGCAGCGTATGGAGTAGTCGTTTTCGTGTGTGTCCGGGTTGTACTTCTGCAACTCGTCCATGACGGTCAGACGCTGGTGTCCCGAAACAAGCGTGTTACCTGTCTGTTTGTTGACTACTATACCTCCGACGAGACCGTATTTGCGGATACCGCGCTTGAGCGTCTTGAGGTGTTCGTCATCAATGATACGAGGGTTGTAATCGGCAAAACGTATCTCTGAACGGTTGAGTTGTGCCTGCTCCGAACAGAAATACTTGGATAACTGCGCAAAGTCATTCACAGTCCGTTCGCCACCCATACCGCTCTTTTTGAGTTCTGCTTCGAGTGCCTTTTCTTCTTGCTTTTCCTTTTTTGCCATAGGTTTTAATTTTTGCAGTATATAGTGAATGCAGGCAGTAGCCAGCCGCATGCACCCGGTGATTTAAGCCCTATCGTATTGACTCGGAGGATTACTATTCAGTCCTCGCCATCCAGTACGCAGATGAGACTTAAACGCATACGACTTCACGCACCCATATTTCTTTCTCCTTATCCGTTCGCGAGACCCATGTAGGTTCTCTGCGAATACTTGCGACTTTTCAGTTGCTCATTGATACGCTTCGCCTCGCGGCTCTCCGGGTCATCTATCTCGTTGAATGCTCTGTTGCTGCGCGCTATTGCCGCACTTCCGCTGCGAGAGTTGTAGATGTTATTGGCATATCGGTCTGCCGCGCTCACCGCCCTCGCATATCGTCCCTGCTGACGGCTGTCATTGGCTTCAAACTCCCAGTTCGATGTGTTGAGGTGAACGCCACCAATCCCAGCCTCTATGCGGCTCCTCTGCGCTATGATGTCATTTATAGATTTTCTTCGCGCCATAATAACCTCCTTTCTTAACCAACAGTCAATGCAAGACCGCTGCTTCTATCTACGTAACCATGCGAGCGGAGACCTTTGACGAAACGCTCATGCTCGCGTTTGTTCTTACTGATGTGGATATCATAGAACGGAGACCCATCCGGATGTGTCTTCTTTCCGTCGTGATAGTTCACTACGTAGCGCGCTTTGCCCACGTTGAACATTTCATTGAAATTTGCTTTATTTCTTTTCGGCATAATTCATTCATTCTTTTGGATTGTTGTAATGATACTCATACAGAATACGGCGGGATTCGGGGAAGGCTGCGTAAATCTTCTCCAAATCGCCCGGCGCATTCTCTTCCATCCACAAGAAACAGTCGAGGTTAAAGCCAACACCATTGCTTGCATTCTTTCCGTACCTTATAGGTTCGGGCAAGCCGTGATGTAACATATACGCCAACACCTCTTTCTGCGTCCAAGTAGCAAGAGGATAGACCATGCCGTTATTCACATAGTGATTTGGCTCGTATGTATTGAGCATTAGACGGCGGTTCATTCCGTCCGCTTTCTTCATGCCAAGAAATACGTAGTCTATCTTGTAATACTCTCTCACTTTGTCCGCGATGTCGCGCAGTTTGAGAAGTTTTTGCTTCTTCTGTTCCTCGCTCTGTTGCTTGGTGATGCTGTACATACCACCGCGTTGCACGTAGGTCAAGTTCCAATGCGGAAGTTGTATGACCTCCACATTCTTGTACCTACACACAACTTGGTTGATGAAACGGTTGATATGCTCAAGGTTAGGAACAAAGTACATGAACACGCAGATAACGCGCTTGAATTTCGGTGCGATGAGGTCTAACACCACAAGGCTATCTTTTCCAAACGAATTAAATAAAATCACCTCGTCTGTCTGCTGACGAACGAAATTGATTGTGTCTTGTGCCTGTTCTAACTTTGTCATATATTCCGTTTCTTATCCGTTTGCGAGACCCATGTAGGTTCTCTGTGAAACCTTCCTCTCCCATTGCCTATCATTGGCAATGGGGCGACCATCAAAACCTCCATTTACGCTAACACCCATACTGTCTGCGATGTTTCTTTGGTAGCGGTTTTCTGCTGCATATACAGCGGCGAGCCGATTCTTCAAAACACTGTCTCTTGATGCACCACCTCCCGCCAGTCTATTGCGCACAATCGCCCCATTTAAGCGAATTGAAAGGCTTGCTGCCTGCCTCGATATGTGACCTCTCTGCCATTCTGAACGGTAAATAATCCGCCATTATTCCTACGGAAGATGGTATCGCTATATCTCGTGCTCTTTCCTGTGGATTCGTATCCGTTCGCCCTGCGCACATTCTTTGCCGCTTGCACTATTCTATGACCTCTGCTAAAATCATCCCCATTGAGATAATTCTGCATGTATAGATGTGAAAACTGGCTTTCTATCTGCGCAGGCGTTTTTCTACGCCCCCCCCATTGCGGGGTTCATCGTATTCCTTTTTGGCATATTCATTCATTTTTGTCAGTTAATAAACATGTAGGAATGCGCCAATAAAGACGCACTCCTACGTTGATTGCTCGAACTATCCGATAGATAGTCCGAAAGCAGCGCGAAGTTCTTTGTAACGCGCTTGATGAGCGGTCAGAGTTCCGTTCGGCGAGGTACGCAACGAGTTACGACCGCCCCTACGATTAGTCTCATAAGCGACCTGCGCAGGCACATTACTTGAACGAGCCGCCGCTACACGAGCGAGAGTACCGTTTGCTCCCGTGCCGCCATACAGACGAGTGTTCACATCTTGTGCGAACTGTGCGTTAGTGGAAGTGCTACGACCTCCGCTAAGCCCCGCCGTGCTATAAATACTTCTACGTCTTGGCATAATGTTCAATAGTTTGATTGTTAATTACTCGATGATTGAGTGCTGCATTGCTCTTCTCCAATAGCACCTGCTATCCGGCTGCAAGTCCAAGCCCAGCACGGACATCGCGGTACTGCTGTTTGCGAGAAATAAAACGACCTCCGTACGAACCTGCCTTTGTGCCGCCATCCCCTACGCTCGTGAAACCACGGCGCGCACCTGCAAAACGACCGTTTTCAGTTCCTTTCTTGCCAGATGTGGCAGATTGGAAGCCAACGCCGTTTACAGTATAGGACTGCTTGAATGATGTTCTTTTCGGCATAATTGCAAAAGTTTTACTGTTAGTACCATAAAAACTGACTCATCTGTGATAATCGCTGCAAAGATACGTATTTATTTTATAAATAGCCGCATCTTCCCTCGCTTATTGTTTGCGACATTCGTTTGTCTTAAACAATGGCACACAAAAAGGGCGTAATGAACTTAATCACTACGCCCATATCATTGGAAACTGAAATTTATTAGCCCACGGTCAAACCAAGTGCCGATGTGCTGCCCCTTCTGTTTTCCACCACTTTATCGCGAGCGGCTATCATTCGGTCGTACGGCTCTGCTCCTTCTCCTTGGTATAGTTTGACTGTCTTCAAATCTATCTGGGCTTTCGGGTTATAAGATTTTATTACCTCGTCAAGCGAACCAGGAAGTGTCATTGCAACCACGTCCGGGCGACCATATTCGGGTCTCCACGTTGTTTCGTCGTCCAGAGCACCCTCGCTAAACTCTACACGTCCTATTGCTCTCGCTCCGTATTTGGCATACATATTCTGTAGTCCGCCTCCGTAGCAGTCCAGTTTGCGACCGCCATTGGCTACTGCAAACGGAATGAGTTTGCCCATCGCCCTGCTTCCCTTGACTGCGCTGAACAAAGAAACAACATCACCATCTTTCTTGATAGCCATGCCACTCTTACCATCTGCCGTCAAATAGCATTTCATACCGCGATACTCACTCCTGCTATGCACATCAACCATCCATGCCACATCCTGCAACTGTGATTTCTTTCCTGCGGATATAGCACGATGAAATTCTGTTGCGCTTACACGACGAATAGCCTGCCCGTTGGCAGGAATACCAGCAGAGCGCAACCGCCTATCTACTTGCATACTCAAAAGGCGCGTTCTGTGCTGACTTGTTATTTTGTACTTGCGAGGTTTTGCCATCAACTATAAAACATTTGTATATACGCCACATTCTTCGGCGGTATCTCTTGGCGCATAAAGTCAATAATTGACTCGTCCGAATAGCGGTTGAGGGCTATATCTAAATCTTCTGCCGACAAAGGTTCACCGCCCGGCTCATCGTTTAGTCTGTGTATCTCTGCTTGGTATTCAGCACGATACTTTTCAATTTGTTCTTTCGTGTACTTTGCCATTGTTTCAACCTTTCATTAACATTGTGTATAATTCATTTATTGTTTTTCGGAGTTTGTCGCTGCCGTCAGTCAGCCGCATCATATACTCGTCCATATAACAACGCTTGTTTACCTCAATCATCAAAGACGGATAAGCAAATGTAGTCTTTGGGGAAACGCTATTTGAGTATGGGTTATTAAACCGCACCTTATAGCCTGCTTTTTCAAAGTGTTCTTTCACAAGCCGCAGCGTCTCATCGTCCGGCTTTGACCAATCCTCATTATAGCCTATGCAGATATCCACATCGCCGTCGGAGTTCGGGAACGAATGGCAGTCTATAAGCAGGCAGCCCGGCTTTAACTCGTTGCGCAGCCTGTCATGGTGCTGCGTGTAGTATGCCATTAGCCGCGTACGCTCATCATCGCTAATCGTACGTGTCATGTTGCCTAATCGCGTATATAGAATGCCTCTGCCTTCTTTTTCAAGCGGGTCATTTACAAGCCGTTCGCAATCTACAACAAAACGGCTGAAGATAGACTGAACGGACACTACGCACGGCATGTGTTGGTCAAAGAGATAATCCGTGAACCAGTCTGTGTAGGCTCGCACCCACTCAAACAACCCGCGACGGTCTGAATAACATGTGTCATTGAGACCGCCGATGGCTGCATGAGGAATATGTAAGACTATCTTGTTAAAGGACATTCTTCTTTTGGCTTTCGTTGTAAATGTTCACAGCGAGAATTGCGCCGAGGCTATACACCACGCGGGATTCTTGCCACCATACATCTTTTTGACCATTATAGTCAACCTTGTACTCGATAATCTCGCCATCATCGTCGGTGAGGTACTGAACGATAGAGTCCGTAATCTCTACCAAACAACAATCGCGTTTCTTGCCCGCCTCGTATTTGCCTGTGTAGAACAAAATAGCGTCGTAGTGGATAGGAATAGCGAAACCATTCTCATCTTCGATGTCGAAGCCATCTTTGTCGAGTTGGACGAGACGCTTGACTGTAGTCGGACGTATCTCGCGAAACTCTTGCGCCTTACGCCCTGCAAGAATTGCATCGAAATACTTTTGCTTGAGGGAGAAGGTAATAACCGTCTTGCCCTCTGCTTTCATTTGCTCAACTAACGCTTGCACATCTACCTTGAAGGCTGGCGTTCTTGCTGTGTTTTCTGCCATAATAAAACTGACTTTTAACTGTGAAACATAAATTATTATATTTCGCTGCAAAGGTACTGATTTTTTCTTAAATATCAAAACATTTGAGCGATTTTTACTTCATATATTGCTTTGTCTTAACGATTTGCAACCTCAATAGCAGTATTTGCATTCTTTAACGCGATACGACTTCACTCTGTAGAGTAAAGCCGTTTTTGCTGTTGTCAAAGGTTATTTTGTAGCGTGCTGCCTGCATTGCCTGCAAGTCCATAATGCTGACCGCTCTGATGTTATCGTTATGCGGAGCGGCAACGGCTAACGCTCTCTTCACGCATTCTTCTGCCGTCTTGCAGCCGGACAAATCGGGTGAATTGCCCAGCCACTTGTTATTTTCGCCATAGACATACACCCGGTACGTCTTTTTTGGATTTATCTTCATTGTCATATTTGCCATATAGCCTTATTTGTCGTAAAGGTGAACCGTGCGCACTTTCACCGGGTCAAGATGGTCACGCTGCATAACCGCGCGCGCTGCCTCTTGTGTAGGGTAGAACGTACCTACACAAACCGACCACATAAACTCGCTCTCTGAATAGAACTTGTTTGTCTCTGTATTGAATAGTACAAAACACTCTTTCATAACTCTGCCATTTTGTCAGTCCACTATCACGCTGCCTTCTCATCAAAGATACATACCGCGCCGCAGTCTGCATACGCATCGCGCAGGGTTTTGCCTACAAAGCCGAAATCGCGCTCAAAAGGCAATCTGCAACCGAATACGTTTACGCGCGTGTTCAATAATTCAGAAAGCATAAAATAACCGAGTTCTGTTTCAAAAAGGCTTGTCAGACCAAAACAAAGATAGTCACCGTCTGCCTGCTTTTTCACCTCTGTGATATACCAAGAGCCGCGCCCGTAAGGGTTGAAAATCTTGCATAATACTTTCGCGTCGCCGCCTTTGCCTTCTTGCGAATAAAGAGGGTACTTTTCAAATAACTTCTCAATCGCCTTCGTGATAATTTTCTTTTTCATAACATTGTGTTTTTAACTGTTAAACATTGTGATTTTTGTGTCAGAATTAAATCGTATTTTTAATTTGACGGTGCAAAGGTAATACTTTTTTTTGACATATGCAAATTTTTAGATAACTTTTTAATAATTTTCTTTTAATTTTTTGCACATATCACTGAAGTGATATAAAAAATACGAAATTTTTTGCATTTTTTTCGTATTTCTTTCAGTTCTTGACAAAATCTGTCAATATACACTCTGTACAGGGTACTTCTCTTTTACCATCTTTACACCCTCATCTACTACGTCGCGAAAGGTCTTGTACAATTTGTATTGTTGAACGAGGCTTGCCTTGTACACATACAGGCTGCTATTTGAGATGCCTATGCCGTCAGCAATCTTTGTCAGAATTTGGTTCTTTTTGCCACCGCCTTTGTTCTGCCGTGCCAATCTCGCAGGCGCATACAGATATACGAGTATCATTATCTCTGCACGAATGGCGACATACTGCTCTTGTGAAGAAAGATAATCTTTCAGCATAGCATGTATCTCCGGCAAAAGATTCACATCTGTCAGATACGGCTTCTCCATCTTCGCAAGCAGTTCTTGCGAATGTTCGATTGCGCAACGCATATTTTTGCAGGCTGCAAGCCATTCTAAATTTATTCCCATGACATGCTATATTTAGAGTTCGCTAAAAGTTTGTAACTGGCATAAGCGTGAAAAACTGCGTCACACTTGAAAGAAGACCTGTTCCGACACCGACATACTGGTCTATCACCTCGTACCATCCGCAATCGTCCTCATTCTTGCTGTCAATGAAAACTCTTTCTCCGTTCTTGATATGCAACTGATGCAGTCGGTATAAGATACGCAGCGGTCGGTGTTGGTATCTTTCCTCAAAAACAACCTTTACCATAGGTCAGCCCTCCTTTTTAAGCACAACGCCGTAACCTTTGCTGTCGTCGGGAATAAAGCAAGCCTTGACAAAACAGCGGAGTTCACGTCCTGTGTATTGTTTCATCTTGCCTTCAGCAACGGCTATCCTGTGCGCTTTGTTCGTGATGTCGTAGCCGTTCTTAATTTCAAAGATACGGAGTGTGTCTCCAAGGTGAAAACCTCGCAGGCTCGGTGTTCCGATAGTGGCAGTCTCGCCTTCTTCAAACTGTTGGAGGATAGCATTAAACGAATCCTCGTGGAAATTGATGTTCTGTACCATGATGTATGTGATTTGATTGTTAATATCAGTCATTATTTTCTAAAATAATGATAATTGTCGTTTCTCCGCGTCTATGCGCTTGCAGGCTTTATCGAAATAGCCTTTGTCTGTTTCAAACCCGACAAAATGCCGTTTTTCTTTGATACACGCAATAGCCGTCGTGCCACTACCGATGCAGTTATCGAGTATTGTATCTCCCTCATTGGTATATGTCCGCACAAGCCACCGCAGCAAATCGACTGGCTTCTGTGTAGGATGAAAGGTCTCATCGCTATGCTCTTTGTTGAAATGCAGCACGCTCATCGGAAAGCACTCTCCAGTCGGCTCGACCACCTTGATGTGCGCATAGTCGTATGTCGCTCCCACTTTCTGCTTGACTTCTTTGAATGCGCCGTAGCATTGGTTTGTCTGTTTGTGTATTCCGTTGCCGCGTGAGTGCCTGTCGCCCGGTCTCATCTGCGGGTTGTATGTCGGCTGGCTTCGGTAGAACACGGCTATATCTTCGTGAGAACGCATTGGCATTCTGTTCGCATTAAGAAAGCCTGTCGCGCGTCCTTTCTCCCAAATCAAATTGTACTTCCATAATTTCGGCTGCGACATCATCAGTTGAGCCGTGAACATACCTTGGCAGAATAATACAATAGCAGCATTGGGCTTGGCGACACGCAGGTACTGCTCCCATACCGGTTCAAACGGGATTATTCTGTCCCATTGCACAAGGTCGTTATTCTTATGCAGTACCTCATACGGCAAATCGCATATAATAGCATCTATCGAGCCGTTTGGGATGTCTCGCATTCCCACAAGGCAATCGCAGTTGTATATGTTGTCAAGTTCAATCTTCATTACTGCACATCAAAGATGGTTAGAAGATGGTTAGTTGCCGGGACGCGGAGTTGATACGTTTCTGCGCCACATCATAATACTGCGGGTCTATCTCGTAGCCGATATAGTGCCTTTCTGCCTGTATGCAAGCGAGTGCCGTTGAACCACTCCCCATAAACGGGTCAAGCACTATGTCACCACGCTTGGATGACTGCTCAACAAACACCCTCATTAGAGCAATAGGTTTCTCCGTCGGGTGATTTGTCTTGCCTATGATATTCGGCACGGTCAGAATGTTACTCATACCCATATCGTTCACCCACCGTTCGCCGCCTTTGCGGAGCATTAAAATAAACTCTGCGCCCTGCATGTAGAACTTGTTAGGAGTAGCGGAGCGTTTGTTCCATACGAGCAAGTTCTGAAACTTGAACCCGACCTTCTCTGCTTCTTGCTGCAACTTCATGAGATTGCGGCTGTTTATCATAATGTAGCAATGCGTATCGGGTTTCAGTACGCGGTACACATCCGGCAGCCAGTCTGCAAACTCAATACTGTTATTAGCGAACATCTTGCCTGCTCGTACTGCGTCTATTTGGTCATTGAGTGCGCCGCTCAAACTGACATGCTTGGTGCGTTGCCTGTTCAATACTCCGCTCGTCTGCCTGTGTCCTTTCGCAGTCTTGTAGTTGCCTTCGGAGCAGCCGCCACCCACGAGTAAATATGGGCAATCGCATACCACACAGTCAATGCTCTCGTTAGGCAGTTTGTTCATGCCTATCAGACAATCTTCGTTGTATATCTTATCAAGTTCCATTTCAGTTTGCATAGTGAATGATTTTAATTTTGTCGGTTGTCATTCTATACCCTCCGTCGTTATCTCGGTTAGCCTTTTGAACAAAACTGTCAATGTAAGCGTAAACTGGTCATCTGTAAATACTATATCGGGAGCGTCCTTGCCAAACAGTTTCTTCATCATCAAGTCCACCAAGCGGCTACCGAGTTTTGCTATGTATTCTAATTCGATGAAGTTTGTGTGCAAATCGCGGTTGAGCATATCATGGGAATAGCAGCATATCGTCATCATCGTAATCAGCGTTGCGACCATGTTTCGCTCTTTGATAGGAAACATCATCAGATGCCCGTGTATCTGCCATTTCAGAATTTCCATGTCTTTCTTAACGCTCTCCTCTATTTTCTCCATGTAGTCTATAACTACCATTACTTCGTCATCTGTCAGCCCGCTATACATAATACCTTGGCGACCAAAGATAGCATGGAACTTATTATGAATGTCCGTATGCAATTTCTTCGTTTCGTGTTTGAAGAAATCTTTGTCGAGAGACTGAAATGCTGCAAATGCCAAATCTACTGCACAAATCGGAGTAAGAACGCGGGCATTAAGAGTCTGTTCGTCTATGTCAATACGGACACGGCTCATGTCTATGCCAGCCTTACGTAGAAACTTATTACGTACTACCGTCAATACACTCCCCGCTGTCTTTTTTCCTGTTGCCATAACTTACTTAATGCTAATTCTCATACGCACTTTATCGCCGTTCCGCTCTATGGTCTCATAGGATGCAAACGTATAGCCTTTGTTGATACGTTGGCGAATGTTATTATAGTCAGTCGTGGATATCCACTTGGTCTCAATACTGTCTCCACTCTTGCCCTCGTGCAAGCGCAGCCAGTCATAAATCTTCTGTCGGTTTGCTTTCGTCATCATAAGCATATAGTGTTTAGTCGAATTTTATTGTTTGTTGCGGGTTGGTAGGAAATGTAGCGTCCATCTGCATTTTGAGTGATTCTGCTACTGACCATATCTGCCCGGCACGCTGTTGGAGCGATAACACACAGTCTGCTATCTCGTCTCTGTTTACGGCTACGTAGTAACCATCGGAAGTTGCTGATAAGCATCTTATGTAACCGCCTATACGAATTGCGTTGATTACTTTGCGAATGCGTGCGCCGTTTGGCTTTTGACCTGTCGCAAGTTTCATACGCTCCGCGAGGTGGTCTGATTTGATGGCATTACAACGTGAACGGTGCTGCGCTAACTCTTTGACCATTGCTGGCAACAATACGCCTTTCTCCCAGTCTGTCAGCGGCTTTGTCTGAAGTTCAAATGTGTGTATCATAGCAGTCTTGCTTTTTTTAGTTCTTCGTTTATCTTCTCGTTTATGCGGTCGAAAGCATTGTCCGGGTCTGTGTCAAATAATTTCCGATTGGCTTTTATCACCCGCTGCCGAATGGCGTATATTCTGCGCTCCTTTGCCTTCTGCTCGTCACGGCGTTTCACACTCATGCCATCTGCTATCTGCTGCGATAACTGGTGAAAGTCCTTGACGATAGGAGCATTTGGATCTATCTCTCCATTCTTCACCATTTCTTCATACTCCTTTTTCCACCTCTCATCACGCTCTTTCTTTTCGCGTGCATCTCGCTCGGCCATGCTCTCGTATGGAGCATATACGTAGCCGCATTTCTCTGCGTCCTCGGCATATACGATGTAGTATTTGCCGTTAAAATATATCTGTGCCAGCGGCTTGTGAGGAACTGTGAGTGCGTTTACTTCATCATACGTCAGCGTATGTATGCTCTTATCAACACAGAAAATGTCTGCCATCGTGATTGTCGGAAACTTATGATTGAGCAATACTCTCTCTACGATGTACTCAAGACGCGCTTTCGACAGACATTGCTGTGTCGCCTGCTTTGTTACTAATACCCAGAATAGGGAAGGCTGCTGCGGAAAACATGCTGCGAGTGTCGCTATTGCCGTCTGTACATCTGCCGGGTGCGCAGCGGGCTGATTGCCGAAAATCGACGGTACAACGGGATACAGGTCGTGAGCGTCCTCGCCGTCATTGTCCGCCGCCCGTGATATTATCGCGTTCTGCGAGACCTGCGCCGATGCCAAGCCTAATTGCTTCCATTGTCTCACCAAAGTCTGCGAATTTGGGATTTCGTTGTTTTGTTGTTTGTGTTCCATTGCCGTATTGCGTTTGTGGTATTCGTGTTGTACTATTATCGTAATTGCCCTCAAGTACTTTCGGGAAGTTGTTTGGTCTGATTAGCCAGTCGTATGTGAGTGTGAACCCGCGCGAATTTTGTCCTCGGAGAAAATCACTCCTTACCGCTCTTTCTATCGCCTCTATGAATTTCTCTTTCCCATATTCGGCTATCCGCGCTTGTGTCATCTGCCGACGCTTATTCTCGATGTTTGTGATTGGAGGAAATGAGCCTGCCGTTGTCTCGTTCCAAAACGCCACGAGGTTCTGCCAGTTAATTCTTGGCTGCGGCTCTTTCGGAACTTTCTCTTTGCTGGTTTTCTCTTCTTCAGCACTATCGCCATCATCATTATCGACGAGAATAGCCAACTGCCTTGAGTCGAGTTCGCTCGACATAGGGACGTTAGTCCCTTCTATATCCTTCTTTTTTTTCTTTTCCTTTACTTTTATTTTATTATCCGCATTATTTTCGTTTGCGGTCGTATCGTTTTTTTGT
>FLNW01000407.1_pt1 | contig 17111 bp, 13 predicted proteins | sample 1140371 | NCBI WGS metagenome assembly FLNW01 (sample SAMEA3878170, study PRJEB12797) | bioreactor metagenome | biome: Moose rumen | place: Sweden | collected 2011-10
CCCATAAACGAAATCCCAATCACTTCAAAAAGTATTTTTTAGGATAATATTTAGCATACTTAAACATCAACTTAAGATTAAACCATTTTTGTTTTCTATAATGACTTATAGTAACTGATTTTTGATTAACTCTATACTTAATATATGAATCTGTAAAATTATACATCTTACATACTTGTCACATTCTTAACCATAACTCATAATCTTCCATATAATTCCAATCAGGATTATAATATCATCATGCTTTCTCTAATGATGTTTTCCTCATTACTATACTACTATGTACTATCCAATTTCATGTCATCATATTATTTCTTATCTCTTTATCTGTACTCGGTCTATTAAAAGAATACATCTCATTTTCATCTTGATCCATAACAATACAATTAGTTCATACTAATCAATAATCTTCATGCTTTTCTAAAAATTCTACTTGTCTTTTTAACTTATCTTTGTCTTGCCATATATCATCGTCATCTTGCCTCGCTATATATTTTCATTTAGCTAGGTCTATTCACTTATTTAGTGTCTTTGTTAATTTTAAATTTTTCTCATTTTTTACATAAACCACTCTATCATCTTTTTTCTCGTATTCTTTTATGACTTTCTCCACATCATTAGTTGATGCATCATTAATTATTATTAGTTCAAAATCTTTATAAGACTGATTTAATACAGATTCTATAGATTTTCTAATTCGTTCTTCTCTACCGTTATATGTAGGTAATATAACCGAAACTGTAGGTACTTTTTTATTCATTTTAATAATTTAAAATTTTAAAAAGTCACAAAATTATGTTACTTGGTAACACCAATAAACACTTCTCTAAAAAGATATATATCCTATCTGATATGCCCGGTTTAATTCATTTCTTGATATATTTCTCTTGTAGCTTTATTGTATTCCTTAATGTCTGTTTTAACTTATCTGATTTAGTTTGTCATTTTCTTACTCTATATCTTAATAACACTTTGTCTAAATTTTTTATTTTGTATCATTTAAGATAAAACTTCAACCATATATCATAATCTTCTCAATAATTTAATCATTCTTCATATCATCATACCTCATCAAAAAAAGATTTCCTAAACATAGTTGTAGGATTAGATACGGGGCTTTTTTTTAAAATAACAGAAGAAATATTATCTGAATATTTGCGTAGTCATATTTTTTTTCATTCTTCATCTATTATTTCATTATCTCACGCTACTACTCCATAATCATTATGCTTTGAAAGAAATTCATATTCTAATTTCAACCTATCTTTCATGCTTGCATCATCACTATCTTGTGTGGCTATATAATCTGTTGTTGCTAAACTTAATAACCTATTTCTTGTATAACTTATTCACTGATTTTTCTCATTCTTATATAATCTAATCCTCTCATCTTTTTTAGCATATTCTTCACATATCTCATAACTTCCATCTGTAGATCAGTCGTCTACTATAATAAATTCAAACTCTTTAAAAGTCTGATTTAAAATACTTTCTATAGCCTCTCATACCCATTGTTTTGTATTATATACAGGCATGATCACTGAAACTAAAGGTTTTAGCATCCTTAATGCATTATTGATTAAAGCACCCACCTGATAGTTTTCCTCATCTATATATGTCATTCTGAGAGAGTGAAACGACCGAAGAATCCATTTGCTTTATATCTTAATAATGGAAACATGAGACTCTATAAGACTTTCAGTCTTATTTTCTGGATCTTTCGCTACGCTCAAGATGACATTTACCATACCAACCAGAAACAAGGACAGCCTATAACCGATAGTCGCCAAACCATTATACAGTTTATCCCGCTTACAGATATATGTATATAGTTACAGGCTGCCTTTATTTCTAATTCATTTTTTCATTAAAAACAAAAAGCACCTCAATGATGGGTGCCCATAATCAAAATCTGACTGTTTTAGCCAAGTAGATTAAACCATCACTAAGATGCTTAATATTCAACTTAACTAAAACAGAAAATCAGACTTTTGTCAGATTTATTTAGATTATGAGCAATCCCAATACTATAAATAAAAATCTGAAAATCAAGTCAAGTAGTTTTGTTTTTAATAATACTGTTTATAGAATTCGAAAATCTAATAAAACTATAATTTCTCTTTACTTGTATAGGTAAATCTTTATACTTCATATGTGATATTTACATTCTCACTCAAATTAAAATGGGAACTACAAAATTCACAGTCAAGATTACTAAAGATGAAAATAATACCTTTTATGCTGAAGTTTTTGAATTACCCGGATGTTTTACCACAGGGGAAAATATTAATGAACTCAAAAAAAATATAAAAGAAGCTATTGAGTGTTATCTAGAATGAATGAAATTAGACATTGAAAAAAATGCAGTTTCATATGATTACTTACAAGCATATGCCTAAATGAAGAATTACTCCTGCAGAATTAATAAAAATCCTTCAACAGCACGGATTTGTAATTCACCATCAAAAATGAAGCCATTGTATGCTTAAAAATGCAACAACTTGAAAATATACAATAGTTCCAATACACAATAAAGAACTCTGAATCTGAATTACGTTAGCAATATTAAAACAAGCGTGAATTGATCGCTCTGTTTTGTAAAATTTTTTAAGTATATATAAATCACAATAGTTCTACTATTCACAAATAGTATATTTACATACACAAAAATACCAACCAAGAATTGGTATTTTTTATTGCAAACCAAAAGTTATCACACCATCAAACTTTGTGTTTTTATCCGATAACCAAAATATATCATAAAATAAAAATATTGGTTTGTTTTTTAATTAGATTTTTATACAAAATATTCAGACACAAATAAAATAAAAATATTTATGTAGTTTTACTTCTTATCCTAATCCGCACATGAACGATATTAGAGCAATCTTTGATATTGGAAATGACACTATCAAAGCCGTTGTATTCTGAAAAGATAACGACAAAGATGTTATCCTAGCTAAACAAATTGAACCCGTAATGTGAATGAGAAAATGAAAAATTTTACAAGCTGAAGATTTCACGAACGTACTAAATAAAATCGTTGAATATTTCATCAAAAAGTTAGGAGGAGATTTTATCGATAAAGTATACGTTGGAATCTCACATCCTGAAATGATAACTCAAAGAATCATCGAATGAAAAAGGATTATGAATGAGGCAGTTGAAATGGAAGACTTAAACCATCTCTCTAGAATCGTAGGGGAAATTGCAAATGTAAATAATTACGAGACTATCAAAATCGTTCCAGTATCCCGAATCCTAGATGAAACTAAAAGAGAAAAAGATCCAATCTGACTAAAATGTAAAAAACTCGATTTGATGGCTGATGTATTCATGATTCCTAAGAACTTCTACAACGGATTAATCGATGCTTTCGATAAAATCGGATTAGTAGTTGCTGATATCATTCCAAATATTCTAGCTGCTAGTGAAGTTGCTGTAGATTATGATCATAAAGATCTTGGAACAGTATTGGTAGATATCGGTAAAAATCAGACTTCTTATGTGATTTATGAAGACTGATATCCTTTAGGATATGGTACGCTACCTATTGGTTGAGAAGAGGTCACAAAAGATATTTCAATCTGAATGCAAGTCGATATTAAGGAAGCTGAAGACATCAAGAAAAGTAATTGAAGTTGTATAATCGATAGCGAAGCTCCACAAGACTTACCACTCGATGCTCACTTCTTAACAGAAATTATCAGTGCAAGATATGAACAAATATTCTGAAAAATCAACGATCATCTATTTAAACTTGAAAAAGATTGAAGATTACCATGATGAATATTATTACTATGATGATGAGCCAAAACTAAGTATGTAGATATCCTTTCAAAGGATATATTCAAATTAGCTACATTCTACGCAAAAGATCAAGTGATAAACATTGGTGATCTATCAAATAATATCCAATTCATCAATATTATTTGATGTTACTATTGGTCATTAAAGTACATGGAAGAAACCCACCGTGGATGATGAGGTTTCAACATTTGAAAAGTGGCATGAAAAATCTGAAAATTCTTCAAAGATTTGTTTTAATTCACAGACATATTAAAACAAAAAACAAACATATTATTTTGACTTTTATTCTTTTATCAGAAAACTAATCATGACTATCCAAGAAATAACTCTTCCTCCAATCACTCCAGGTGCTAAAATCAAAGTTGTAGGAATAGGTTGAGGTGGAAATAAAGCTCTTAACAGAATTATTCAACAAGGACTTGAAGGTGTAGAGTTCGTTGCAGTTAATACTGACGCTCAAGACTTAGCCGCTAATCTCGCAGGTTCTAAAGTTAATATCTGAATGAATATTACTAAATGACTTTGAGCCTGAGCAAATCCAGAAATCTGAAGAAAATCTGCAGAAGAATCTGAAAATGAGATTAAACAAGCCTTAGGAGATGCTGATATGGTGTTTATTACAGCTTGAATGTGATGAGGAACTTGAACTTGAGCAGCTCCAGTTATTGCATGAGTTGCAAAAAGCATGTGAATTTTAACAATCGGTATAGTTACAAAACCATTTAGCTTTGAATGAAAAAAGAGAGAAGATAATGCAGTTGATGGATTACTAAAAATGAAAGAAAATGTAGATACTCTAATCGTAATTCCTAACGACAAAATCTTCAATATCGCCGATAAAAAAACAACATTCAGACAAGCATTTGAAATGATTGATAAAGTATTATATCTTGGTATTCAATGAATTTCAGATTTAATTACTAAACCTTGAGATATCAATATCGATTTCGCCGATATCAAAGAAATTATGCTAAATTCTGGAAATGCGTTACTAGGAATCGGATATGGAGCTTGAGAAAAGAGAGCAGTGGATGCTGCTAGAAAAGCTATCGAAAATCCATTACTTGAGACAAATCTCGACGGAGCAAAGAAAGTTATCTTCGCTGTGAGTGGAGGTTCAGATTTGACTCCTATTGAAGTTCAAGAAGCTGCTGCCGTTGTCCAAGAAATTCTTGATCCAGAAGCGAATATGATTTGGTGAATGTCTTTTGATGATTCGTTCGAAGATGAAGTAAAAGTTACAATTATTGCAACTTGATTTAATGAACAGGCACCTAGCAAAATAAAGACAGTTAGAACTAATACATGGGGAGATCCTATCAGAAAACAATCTGAAAACTTCATTACAATATGAGTTAATGAAACTATATGAGGGTTTACAGCTTCACAAAACTGATTCTCATCATCAAATGTAGAACCAGATTTAGCTAGTGATGCATTCCGCGCTCCAGACAATTCGGAAGAAGACTGGGAGATGCCAGCATTTATGAAAAAACAACTAGGAGATTGAGAAACTAACGAATAGTAAATCACAAAATCTCACATAAAAAAGCTGATCGCAAACGTGATTAGCTTTTTTAAAAATAATACAGGAAGAATAATTTTTTAAGTTTAAAAAAAAGACCGAGAGAAATACAGTCGGTCCGGTATAGTCCAGACCGCCATGCCAACTCTTATACAAATTGAGTTGTATAAAGAAATTTATTCTCACAAACTTCTGTATAAAACTCAATCCTCCCACAACACTTAAACAAAAGGCGATCTGGTTAATTTGCATCATTTGATCTTTGGTAAGATTCCCTAATGCAGAATAAATAATCTCCGAATACAGATAACTATTTATCCAAATTCAAGCGAAACGCTGAATCTCTGCACCCCACACAAAGTTAATCTTTTTGTTTGTAAATTTTATTTACGACTACACAATATTTCTTACAAGAAAAAAAACAAGCAAAAAAAACAAAAATCATCTAACCTATTGTTTGCACTTTTTTCTAAACAGGAATTATTTTATATTTACAAAATATCCAAAAATGATATAATTATATGAGAATCTGAATATAAGAAAGTAGTTCATCTCTTCATTTTCCACGAATATTGTCCACAAAGAACATTTTTACATCTTTTAATCAGAATTTTTCAAAATTTCCCATAAAGAGTTTTTGATTTTTACTATGATCTTTTTGATTACATTTATCCAACTTTGTAAAAATTATCGAAAAATCAATACTTTCATCCAAAAGACATTGCATCATCTCAAAATCAATCTTCTGAGGAGGAATACTTCCATCAACCAAGAGAAATGTTTTTTTCAATGATTTTCTATTACTCAAAAATTCCTGAGCCAAATCCAACCATTGTTTTTTTTCTTGACTTCAGGCTTTCGCATATCAATATCAAGGCAAATCTACAATCACTCGAGATTTATTTATCTCAAAAAAATTGAATAATCTTGTTTTTCACGGAACTTTTGAACATTTTGCCAACCCTTTCCTCTGCGTCAACATATTAATCAACGAAGATTTTCAAACATTTGAACGTCCAAAAAAAGCAAATTCTGGTAAATTTAAATTAGGACATTGTTTTATATCTGCAACGCTTTTTAAAAATTCAGCTGATGTTATTTTCATATCTACCAAGTTATATAAACCAACAAATTGTATTTTACAAATACATCACAAAAAATCAAAGCAAAATAGGATATTTAGACATAGTTAGACATACATAGACACACATACTTTTAAATTCAAATTTTATTTGAATATAAACTTATAATAATTATAATATGCTCCGTGAATTTAATTTAAAATCTCTAAATTTTATGTCAGAAATATCAGATTCAATAATCACAGAATATAATAGAAATCCAGTAAATTTCTACGAAATGAAAGATTTTGATGCATCTCATCATGAATGAAATTTCATTTGTTGAGACGATATTACTATATATTTAAAAATTAAAGATAATATAATTCAAGAATTTAGTTTTTCATGAAATCCATGACAGGTTAGTACCGCATCATGTAGCTTATTAGCTGAAATGATACAATGAAAAACCATAGATGAAGTTATGACTCGATCATATGAAACATTTGTCGAACAATGATTAGAAGTTTTGCCCAGAAGAAGAAGGGCAGTAGTCATTGGACTTTTATGAGTTAGAAATGCAATTCATCAGCGGAGAAAAGACAAAAAAAACGATTCTGATGAAATTTTAGTAGAAGAATTTGAAGATATTTTAGAAGATTAATTTTATTCGTAATACAAAATAATGACTAGATATTCAGTATCTCAAATCCAAGTCTATTTGCAATGTTCTCTGAAATATCGTTATCGCTATATTGATAAAATCCCAACCCCTGAATTTGTAGAAACAACTGACACACTATTATGAACTCTAGTCCATGAATCACTAGAAGGCTTATATAATAATATAAATATTCTTAAAACACCATCAAAAGAAGAATTTATCGCAAATTATTACGCACTACGAAACAAAAAAGAACAAGAAACTGCCAAAAATTGATGAGAAATACTGAATCATCATCAAGATTTAAGCATTGATGATTTTAAACACAGATGAGAAACATACCTTTCTAGATACTATGACAAACATTCACCATTCAATGATATTCAAGTTATCAGCACAGAAAAACAGATTTCTTTCCAACTTGATGAATGAATAAATTTCTTGTGATTCATAGACAGACTAGATAAAGTATGAGATACTTTTGTAATCAATGATTACAAAACGAATAAAAGTTTACCAACAGAGGAAAAAGATCAATACATTGAACAACTAACTTTATACTGACTATGAATTCAGCAAAAATATGCAAAATATTTTAAAAATCTGAAAGCTAAACTCTATTTTCTACACTTCGACATAGAGGATGAACGAGAAATTACACAAGAAAAATTAGATGAAATTAAGAATAAATATTTAAAAATTATCAGAGAAATCGAACAAAACAAAGTGCAGTATGCAATGTGAAGCAAAAAAACATTTAAAGCTAATCAAACTCCACTTTGCACTTGGTGTGATTATCAATCAATTTGCCCACTATTTTCAGCCATAAATACTGATGATGAAATTGAATGAGAATTGTCAGATAAAAGTATTACGGCTTTAGTCGATGAATTTATAGAAATTAGCGACAGAATCTCAGAATTAGAAAAACAAAAAGATTGATTAAAATCAATATTCCAGAAGTACACAATCAAAAAAGATCCAAACAATGAAAAATCTGACTACATCATCAGCTGAAGTGAATATGATATTAAAGTAACAAAAACTCCAAAAATGAATGTTATAGATAAAGATAGATTTTTACAAAAAATTAAAGATCTGTGATTATTCGAGGAATATGCCGATATTTCACGACAAAACGTAAACAAATTATTCTTAAAATCATGAAATGTTAAATTAAGTGACTTTATGTGAGCAGTCGAAGAAGATATAACATTCACAATCAAAAAACAAAACAAAAAATAAGAAATTTCCAAATATTTTTCCAAATATCACTTGAAATAAATGGACAAAAAAATATAAGTTGTCTACTTTTATGTATTATGACAATGTATGAAAATTATCAAAAATCTAATTGCAAATGTTGTTATATGTGGTGCATTATTGTTTGTATTTAATTATTATTCAATATGAATAAAAATCAACTTTACAGATCCTGAAATGCAAAAATCCATACTTACGCTAATCTGAGGATTCCTTATTCTCTGATTCGTATTTCGAGTATTCAATTCTCCGATTAAATGGATCTTAAAAACATTGTCTTGTCCTGTCAACTTCTTGACTCTATGACTAGTCTCAATAGCAATCAACATATTGGTATTTTATATGTTTGCATATGCCGTAAATAATTACTTAGATTTGTGAGTTAGTGTTCAGTTATGAGAAATATGGCAAACACTCATACTATCCTTTATCATGGCAATAGGTATAGCAATATTAACAAAAATATTATAAAAATTTTATTTCGATATAAACCTCTATGAAACGTTACACTGTGACAAGAAATCAAGCAGCTAACTTACTTTGAGTATCCACTAGAACTATTGATAGATATGTTAAATCTGGTAAGCTTTCTTACAAAAAAGTTGCTAACAAAGTAATTCTTAACGAAGAAGAGTTAAGAATTTTACAAAATGAATTTTCATCTTTACGTCAAGAAGTTTCTACTGAATTAATATGAGAAAATGATTCATTATTAGCTGTAAAACCTATTAAGAATATATCGTCAATCGATGAAAAATTAGATAAATTCTATTTAATTTTCCAAGAAAAAGATAAACAAATAGACGAAAAAAATAAAATTATATTTATGTTACAACAAAGAATAGGAGAATTAGAAGCTAAGATTCAAACAATGATTGCATTACCTGATTACAACAAAGAAAAACAACAAGCCATCGAAGAAAAGAGAGTTCTCGAAGAAAAATTAGCAAAATTAACATCTAAAGTCAGAGAGCAAGAGACAAAAACATACGTTGTAATAATATTTGCCATTATCTTCATTATCATTGCACGATATTTTTATGTGAAAAATGTGCAATAAATTAATAATTCTCGTCATTTAAAAACTTCTCTCTATGGGAGAAGTTTTTTTAAATAATATTTCTAGAATGGATTATCCGCATCATACTCATCGTCCTCTTTTTCTTTTGAAAATACACTTCAGAAAATATCATATAGCTCCTTTCTTTGCTCCACAGTTTCAGGAGATACCAACCGATATTCGAACTCACTATTACAGAAATTTACCATATACTGTAATCATTTTCTCTCCAAACGGGGATATGATTCAATCGCTCACAATTTCAAGATATAAACATTATCTTGATATAGACTTTCAATTCCCTGGATAATCCTTTGATATTTCTGCGGATAGAACTTTTTAATAGTAAATACTAATCTATTATAATAATCTCCACTCAACCATTTATCGTTTTTTATATGCTTATTCGCTAATTGATAATATTTTCATAACTCTTTTGGAGTAAAGAATCAATAATCTACAGTATTATCCCAATCTCAGATAAAATAATTATCAATTCAGAATTTATTCAAGAATTTATGCCATGCTTTATACGATCACTTTCAATTAATATTCACTATTTCATAGGTTCAAGTTATAAACTCCCAACCCGGTTGTTCCTGCAACCATTTCAAATAATGAGAAAAGAAATATAAATCTGAATCTCATTCCACCATAATAATTTTATTTACAAAAAAAATCTTCGATAAATTTTCAAACCTAAGGAGGTGAACTAGTTTTGCATCATCTGGAGCTATCTTAATATAAGGAGTAAATACCTTTGTTCACGAATTATCTTTTAAAAATCTATAAACATTAGTAATATTTTCTTCATTGATAAATAGCGCAGAGTATGTAGACAAAAAAAATTGAGTTCAGAATTTTTCACTAAGCTGATTAAATATCAAAGCTAATTCTTTCTGTAATTGAGGATGAATATGCAATTCCGGCTCATCTATGATAATAAATCCATCCTGCAAATCATTTCAAAGTAAAGCAAAAATAATTAACAACAAAGATTGTTGTCATGCTCATAAATCATCGAAATAACACGGCTCTCAATCAGAATTTCTTAATTGCAAGTTAATTCATCATTGAATGTAATCAATTGTAAGTTCTTTATGAAGAAATTTCTCAATCAAACCAGTTAATTGTTTCCAAAATACAGATTTATATAATCTATTTTCTCGAGATTCATCAACTCATATTGCCATATCTCACTTACTTTTATCTCATTTTTTGATTTCAGATCTTTTCACATCTTCTATTGTATATCTTCTTATAATATTCCATATTTTCCATAAACATTTATAATATCATTCTAGATTTCCATCCGTTTCTTCACTTGTCTTAAAAATATAGTCATCAAAATCCTGAACTTCATTCAAATATTTCCATCACACTAAATCTCTTTGCGATGAAAGTATTGTAAATGTATTATTCAAAGGATACCATAGTGTTTCATTTGATTTCTTCTCCCATCTATTATATATATACATGCAAATATATAACAATTCTCTTTCTTGAGTACAAACCAAAGAAAAGAATTCCATAGGCGTCAGAGCCGATTTATCAATCTCAAAACATTGTTTCTTTTCATCGAACTCCGCCTTTATACGAATTTCTTTTATTTCGTTTTTAATATGATTCAGACTAAAATGAGGGAATCTGTACGTCAATTCGCTATATTTTTCCATAATCTCATTAATCTTTTTGGTATTTTTACATACAAAACCAATATTATCATAATCATGATCAAATAATTCCACCAAAATCTCAATTTTTGATGGCTTATCCTGATATTTCATATGTTTTCCTAATCTATAAGCTGTTTTAGGAATATGTTGAATTGCTCTTTTATATTCAGATTTTCTTCCTTCTTCAAGGATTTTTGGATCAAACGTATAATCAAAAATTAAATTCCTACAAAACTGATTAATAATTTCTATAAAATTACTTTTCCCTGCACCATTCGCTCAAATCAATATATTCATATCCATTGTGTTTTCCTGCTTTTCAAAATTCATTCATTCAACCATACTCAGATTCTCAACGTATGGAAAACTCATAAGATTTGATATTTTCACTTCCCTAATTTTCATCTACCAATTTTTAATTAAAAGTGTATTTATGAGTCTAGTATATTCCTTTTTTTACAAAATGCAAATTTTCAAGGCAAAAATTCAAAATTTCATCTATCAGTTTTTCGCACTTCTCATAAGCATAATCATCACATATCATCTTAATTCATTAATTTTTGGATCAGAATTTGTAATAATTCATTCTTCAAACAATTTATTCAAATGCGTAGAATAATAAGGAGTTCAATCTGCAGTTCAATATAACATTCTGGATAGAGCAGTTGCAAACTCTCATCTAGTTACAGTATCATTAGGTCTAAATTTGTCTATTCAAATTCACATAATTCATAACTGATATGCTAAATCCACAGCTCATCCATAATCTTCATTCAATTGGCTAGAAACATCTGGAAATCTAGGAACTACTTTATTGGCTGGCTTTTTGCCCAAAATATTAATAGCATAATTTGACAACATTTTTGCCATCGCGATTCTAGTAAGTTTACCTCACATATTTGCATTTTCTATAGAATTCGTCGTCGTAATTCATGCTTTATATGCAAACGTATATGCATTATTGAATTCTACACTGTATCAATTAGTCAGGACGGACTCTGGATTTGAGTTATTATACCAAGAAAAATCAAAATCTGATTTTTTATTATCTTCTTCAAACAATTCTATCATTGTTGGTTTTTGTAATTCCGGTTTTTTTACTTCTTCAGTACTACCTGTATTTACAGCAGCTCCATGTTGCGACTCTTCAGTGATATCAGAAACCTGTTGTGTTTTATCCTTGTTTGATGATCATCAACCTCAACCACCTCATCATCAACCTCAACCTCCTCATCATCCTCATCAAGTAGGTTTACTTATTGTATTGAAAGAATAGTTAAATACTCACGTTATAGTAAATCATTCATCATCCTGAAATTCTACATTACAGTCAGCAGATCATTGCTTGGATGTTGGAGCTATAATTTTCAAAACATTACCATTTAAAGTAGCACTTCACTCATTACAACTAATAGATTTTACTTGGATATTTCCACTTCAACATTCACCATCTTTTGCTCAAAATATAGAAACCAAATCTCAAACGGCAATTTCTCATCAATTTGTAATTGTCGAAGAATATGTATATTTTTTAATATTTAATGTTGGTAAAGAATTCTCCCAAATATAATTTACCTGAACTCCATCTGTTCTTTCCCCAAATCAATTTTCGATATATAATTTACTTGATAACGAGCTAACAGTATTAGCCGTAGATTCCAACAAATCCACCGAATTATCCCATACTAAATTATACATATTCATGCATTCTCCGTCAATTCACAAATCTAATTTCAAAGATGAACATTCATATCAACTTAAAACAATATCACTAAATTCTGGCTTCTCACATATAAATGATTCAGAAAATTTGGATTTATTTCATTGTTCATCTATTGCTTGCACTTTCCATTTATAACTACCCGATAAATTAGTCGTTATTCTTGTGTATCCTGTTAATCATGATAAAACAATCGAATCTCAACTCAAAACTTCATAATAATAATTAACAGCTTCTGGAGACAGATTCCATTGAATAACTCATGTCCAGCTAGAAACTAAAGATTCTGGTCTAGAAACAATATTCTCTACGACAGCATCCAGAGTTTTTTTTACATTTATAGTTTTTCAGCTAACTGTTTTTCCTTTACAATCAGAATTTTCATCTCCATTTTCTATGATAAAATTTTTCACATCCAAATATGATAACTTTGGATTAATCGCTCGAATCATAGAAGCCAATCAAGCCACATGAGGAGTGGCCATTGATGTCCCTGACATCATTCAGAATCTATCATTATCATCTACAACATATGGATCAGAATATATTTCGATATCATCTATCACACAAATTCAGCTAAATTCAACACCATCTTCAAATGACTTCAATCTAAATGAAAATTTATCAGAATAAAAGTCTTCTCATATATCCAATACATATCTAGTTCATGTACTTACAACTGGTCATATTATTTCAGAACCTTTAAAACCTGATCAATCATTCGAGTATCAGACATTCACATCGATTCAGGATTCACTATCACATGCAATCGAAAATCAAAGGTATATATCCTTTTTATTTGATAAATTAGCAGACGAAGAAGAAATATGTCACGTAAATTTATAAGCATAACTATTGTCTTTACTCCACTTATAACATGAACCATTATTCCATCCACTAAGAATCTCATCTTCTTTTGTACATTCTTCAAAAGTTCCATTATAAATTTTTCACAGTTTATTTCATTTTACAACCGTACTATAAATACTAGATCCTGGAGCAGCAATATCTACAGATGTTTTTCAATAATTAGAATAATATGCCAAATTTCAATTCTGTTCGATCGCAGCCACACATATAATATTATCCAAATCATATTTACATGGATATGTAGAATATCAACCATCCAAATTTTTCAGCTTATCATTTCCCGCAGCCGTAACAAACAATCATCATGCCTTTCAAAATCTCATAATTGCATCTCTTTCTAATGAAGATGCAGCTTTTGATCAATAACTTGCATTAATAATCTTCACTCCATTCTTTATTGCAAAATTAATCGCCTTTATTTCATCCGCTGTTGTAAATTGTTTTTCTCTTCAAACTTTCAATGCTACAATCTCTGCATGAGGGTTTACTCATATTATTCATGTTCAATTATTAATTCATGCTGCTATAATTCATGCTACATGAGTTCAGTGAGTATCTTCATTTGGTAGTGGGGTAGCGGTATTATGAAAAAAGTCATATCAATGTTCACATTCAACATCAGCTCCATCTAATTTACAATTTCAACTCCGCATTGAATCTTTCAAATCTGAATGATTATAGTTAACCCCATTATCAATTACTCACACTTTAACAGCATTAGACTGTAATCTTCAAGAATAAGCATTATATCATTCATCCCAAGAGATATAATCTAATCACCATTGCTTGGATCTATCCAAATCTGAATAATTATACTTACCATCAGAAAAAAGATAACGAATATAATTTGGTTCCACATACTCAATATTCGAATCCTGTCACAAAGCTTCAACCATTTCTTCAACCGATTTATCGTCAGTTATCTCCATCAAAACAATATTTTCAGACTCATCCAGTTGATCCTTCATTTCCAAGTTATCGAAATCTGCCTCAAAATTTAGCGAACTAACAGATAAAGAGTTTTTACGTAATCATATTTCAGATTTTTTTACATCTTTATATTTAATAATTACTTCTCATGGTACATACTCTACATCAGAATCTTCTAAGCTCTGTCAGAATACACATCAGCATAAAGCAATTCACACCAACAAAACAATAAAGTTCTTTTTTACCATCTTAGAATGGACAACAAAATTATAAAAACATCAAGACTTCACCTAAATAACAAAAGTAGTAATAATACCTAAAAAATCAACAGAAAAATCTGATAAAAACAAATTTTTACATATTATTAATATATTGAAATAATCAAAAAGTTAAATATATTAGATTTAAATTTTATTTCCCTCTAGTCCCATGAAAAAATTATTAATAACTACATTACTAATACTCATCTTCTCCCAGACAAACACATTTGCAGCCTGCATAGAATGAACTTGAGTATGCAATGATATTGGAGATGAAAAACAAGTACCTTCTGATCAAGAAATTGAAATGTTCATAAATTTATGAATGATAAATGTAGCTAAGCAAGAGATTGAAAAATTCTGATTAGAACAAATAAAAGCTTATTATCGATCTTATAATAATTCAATAACAACACAAGAATCTGTCAGAGAAGCCAATTTAGACTGAAAAATCACTAGAGAGGAAATGGCTAAAATGATTAGCAATTATGTAATTAATATATTATGAAAAGCACCTGATACTACAAAATCTTGTTTTTTCTTAGATTCAAATATAAATCCAGATTTAGTACAATACGTTACAAAAAGTTGCCAATTATGATTGATGGGGCAGTGAATCACATCATTCAGACCAAAAGATAATGTAACTAGAGCCGAATTTGGAACAGTTCTATCTAGGACATTATGGTGAAACCAAAATGAATGATGAGCTACATACTATCAAAATCATTTAAAAGCTCTAAAAGCTGAATGAATCATGAACAATATTTCATCTCCAATGGATAAAGAAATCAGATGATATGTAATGTTAATGCTCATGAGAAGCGTTGATAATGCTACAAAATCTCAACAAAAATCCAATACTGATGACCAAATTTCAGAAGTAATAAAAATGTTGGATTAATTTACTAAAATAATTTATAAAAATTTTCAGATTTTTTACTTTTTTTTGAAAAAAAGTTTCACTTTTTTTGCACCAATCAGATTTTTACAGCTTTTGAACTACCAAAACTTTTTATAAAAAAAGTGCCAAAAAATTTGACAAATAAAACATTTTCGATTATAATATATACGTCATCATGAATGAGTGACTTAAGAAGTTCATGCTGATACAGATGAGATCTTTCACAAATTATGTAACTGGTAAATGTACTTCATTTGCTTTAATAATCTTCGCTGAATGTGCAAATCATTCTATACGGTTATTTATGAATCCACATATTTAACTAATTTCCTATCTTACTTCGGTATCTTAGTGGAGCGATTATTGAGGTTGAGATTTTCATTGAGAATACCTTCCAAAGATTAAGGTTCTCTAGCTAATAGTTTAAATGATTATTAGTTCAACTGAAAATCGATTCTAATTATCTCTTACGAGTTTCTTATACTTATCTATTCCGCTCTAAAATAGTGATAAGCATGATAGAATTACCTACTATTGTCAACTTATCAGCCTACTATGAAATATTTAAGTCTCGTGAGGGCAAGGATTAGAAAACAATGATAAGGCATTTAGATTCATATGTTGCAGGATACAAATATTAACAATCATTTGAGAGAAGGTCTTTAATGAGGATATATCCCGCTCTCTAGAGATTTATTTCTCTAGCTGATAAAATTCATTTGAGTTTGCTATCTCATGGAATCTTCTACTTTAGGTTTGCCTAAAGCATGAGATACTTCACTAGTTAATAGCTAGTGATGCTTCATGACAAGGCACCTTACATAATTTACTTCTCTATCTGGAGATGGAGTAGATTCCTATCTACTCTTTTTTTTAATTTTAAAAATGTGCGGCTATATATAAAAATATGTTGAAATCTGATTTCATTATATTATATCAGGATTATATTTCTGTTAATTTTTTATTTCATTAACAAGATATCATGAAATTAACTTACAAAGATTGATCTTTGGAATATGTTGTGGAATGAGACACATTATTCGTATTATCTATTTTTGTAGAAGAGAGAAGACAGTGAACAGCTACTCAATTAATGAATATGCTACTAAAAAAAGCTAGAGAAGAAGAAGTTAATGTAATTCAATTACCAGCAATGTCATTTGATCCTGAAGAATGAATGGAAACAGAAGAATTAAAAAATCGATGTGAAAGAATGTGATTTGAAACTGTAGAAAGATATTCAATATGAGAAAATAAAGGATATGCTATGAGAATGGAACTATAAAAAATAAAATAAATCATAAAAAACGAAAACTTTACCTTGATTTTTATATTATCAAAAAATATAATAAGCCGTTAAATAAAAAG
>FLNW01000014.1_pt1 | contig 16998 bp, 14 predicted proteins | sample 1140371 | NCBI WGS metagenome assembly FLNW01 (sample SAMEA3878170, study PRJEB12797) | bioreactor metagenome | biome: Moose rumen | place: Sweden | collected 2011-10
TTGGAGTCCATGGTGAAGGCCACGGAGGTCATCGTCCAAATAGCCTCCGCGTGAAAGGATAGCGTCCGGCGGTCAGTCCCGAAAATAAACCTTGTCCGGGACAATGTACGCGTTGGGGTAGGTGAGCTGTATCTGCCTCAGGTCCTTGTAGGCTTTCAGGCGGCTGGTGTAGTTGCCGACGCGCAGCTTGAAATAGGGCTCGGAGTAGGAAAGATAGACGCTGATGCCCGGAAAATTGCTTCGGAAGGAGGCGCGCTCGGCTTCGGCGAGGTTCCGGGAGTTGTTGCCGGAAAAGGCCGTGATCTGAATGCGGTAGCCGTCAATTTTGTCCACCTTCTCCCACGCCTTGATGTAGTCGGACTGGATTTGCCCAATTGCCGGCTCAATGGTGTACCGCACCTGTGAGAAGGCGGGAGTCAGCAGGGACAGCAGCAGGTAAAGGGCGAGGATTTTTCTCATAAAAAAATTTGCGCAAAAGTAATATTTTTTTCAAACGCCCGTTTAATGCGGGGGAAAAGAAATCATTTTTCAACTCGGTTCTGTAACTTTATCGGAGCATTGTCGTATAGCAGTCGGATTTTTTATACATTAAGTGTTTTTAAAATAAAAAGCAAACATGGGTCTATTTTCAATATTTACAAAAGAGATAGCTATAGATTTAGGGACCGCCAACACCGTCATTCTGCAAAACAACCAGGTGGTGGTGGACGAGCCGTCCATTATAGCCATAGACCAAAAGACCAAGGAAGTCAAGGCCGTGGGGAAGAAGGCGGCCATGATGGAGGGCAAGACCCCGGAAGGCATCCGTACTATCCGTCCGATGCGCGACGGTGTGATTGCCGATTTCCACTCCACCGAGCTGATGCTCCGTGAGTTCATCAAGATGACCAGCAAGAAAAGGCATTTTCTGCCTCCTGCGCTGAAGATGGTGATATGCATCCCGTCCGGCATCACGGAGGTGGAGGAGCGGGCGGTGCGCGACACGGCCGAGCAGGCCGGCGCCAAGGATGTGCGCCTCATACAGGAGCCCATGGCCGCCGCCATCGGAATCGGCATAGACGTGCTGGCCGCCTGCGGCAGCATGATTATCGACATCGGAGGCGGCACGGCTGAGATCGCGGTGATCTCATTGGGCGGCATTACGACCTTCAAGTCTGTGAAAGTGGCCGGTGTCCGCTTCAACAGCGATATCATTGAGTATATGCGCAAGAAACACAACATCGCCATCGGCGAGTCCACCGCCGAGCAGATTAAGATTAATGTGGGCTCGGCCATCGAGGATTTGGAGAACCCGCCGGCGGACTATGAGTTCTATGGGCGCAACCTGCTCACTGGCGTGCCCACCGCCGTGAAGGTGAACTACCGCGAGGTGGCGCAGGCCATCGACCGCTCCATCGCGCAGATTGAGACGGCGGTCATCAACGCGCTGGAGAACACCCCGCCGGAGCTGTCCGCCGACATCTACAAGACGGGCATCTACCTTGCCGGCGGCGGGTCGCTGCTGCGGGGCCTTGACAAGCGCCTTGCCAAGAAAACAACCATGGAAGTGCATGTGGCGGAGGACCCGCTGAAGGCCGTGGCGCGCGGCACGGCAATCTCCCTTAAGAATTTCGACAAGTTTCCGTTCCTGATGAAATAACAAAGAGGGCTGGCCAAACGGCCAGCCCTCTCTTTTTCTACTCGTTGACGAAATCCTTGTATTTTAACTCCACAATATTGTATTGTTTGGACAGCTCCTTCAAGTTTATGCGGCTCTTGTCGCCCGCGATGGTGATGACCAGAGGGGCCTTGTCCACAATCTGGCTGTAAAACTCGGACAGCTGTTCCATGCTCTCGTTCTCCAATATCTTCAAGTGGGCCGGGCGGGGGTCAGTGTCAAAATGCTGCTCCTTCCAGCTTTGCACCTGGCCGGGTATATCGCGGAAGTTCACATAGTCGGCCTCTGTGGAGCGGACAAGCGAGGTTCTGGACATCTCGAACTTCTCCTCGTTCTTTGGGAACCGGGTCAGAAGCTCACCCATAGCCTGGCAGCCCTCCACGGTCTTGTCGGACTGTGTGCCGAGGAAACCCATCAGATAGCCGGGTCTTCGGTTCAACCTGTCGTACTGGTATGCCGCGTATGCCGAATAGCCCAAGGAGCGCAGTTCCCTGATTTCCTGGAACACCACACCGGCCATGCTGCCGCCCATGTATTCATTGTACAGCAGGCACTCCGTCTGGTTTCGGATGTCGTCAACCGGGAGCCCCATCTTGTAAAAATAGATGTTGCTTTGGAGGAACTTGCTGTTGGAGGCGATGAAAAGGGTCGGCTTCTCATATTTTACCAGCTCCCGCACCTGCCGCTTGCCTTCTACAAGGTCTTTTCTGACAAACTCGCCCCGGAGGAATTCCGCCACCGTCTTGATGTTGGTCTTGCCCACATACGTGGCGTAGCCGCTGTATCCGAAGGCGGCGGAGAAGGACTTCAGCAGCGCGTCGTGCGAGAGTCTCTTGATTTCCTTGGAGGTCAGTTGTGTCAGGTAGTGGGAGTTTTTCCCGTACAGGGCATAGTGATACAGGGCGCGTCCCCAGGCGGCAGCGTCATCCTTCATCATTTTGGCCTCACCCTCCCGGTCCTCGGCCAACGAATGCAGCACCCTGGCGTTTTTGGACGGGGCGGAAAGCTTACGGGCACACAGTTTCATAATCAGGGGAAGATCCTTGTCAAAACCGGACAGGGTGATGTAAAACCTGTCGTCTGTGGAATACATCTCCATGGAGGCCCCCATTTTTTGCAGATGCAGTTGGAACTGGTCGTAATCCTCCTCCTCCGTCCCCTGCTTGTTGAAATACTCCACCGCAGTGGCGAACAGACGGTCGCTCAAATTGCCATAGTCGTAGGCTATGGTCAGCGTGAAATAGTCGTTATGGGTGTTTTTGGCCCCGTACAGCACAAAATTGTCGTGAATCCCAATCTCTTTTATGTCCGAATTAAAGTCAATGTGCTGCGGCTCGACGGGCTTCACCTCCATTTTTTCCAGGGCTTTCGCATATTCGGACGTCTTGTCCGTGTTCTGCGCCACTATGGGGTTCCAGTCGGGCTTTTGCAGTTTCTCCTGCTCTTTGGACCCTATGTTGGAACGGAAAATCAGGTGGTTGTCGGTGAAATAGCGGTTGGCTAACCGTACAATATCCTCCTTTTTCAGCCTGCGCACCATGAGTTCGCGCTTGTTGATGATGTTCGGGTCCTGCTGGTTGGTGACGGCCTCCATCACGAGGTAGAATTTCTCGTCCAGGTCCTCCATGGCCATCAGGTGGTCTTTCAGGTAGCTCATCTTTACCGCCTCGAACAGCTGGTCGCTGAAATTCCCTTTTTTCAGCGAGTCAATGGCGGCGAAGATGTGGGATTCGGCGTCCTCATGGGACTGCCCCAATATTTTCGGGACGTAGAAGAAGGCGAACAGGCCATGCTCCAACATGCTATAGTGGAAACCGCTCGCCGAAAGCAGTTTTTTATCATTCGTCAGCTTGTCCAAAAGACCAGTCTCCTCATTGTTGTTCAGCAAATTGCTGAGAATTTCCAGATAGAACGCGTCGGGGTTATTCTCTCCAGCGGTCTGGAAACCGATGATGCCCATTTTCACCGGGGTTTCCTTGACGGTCACCACCTTGCGCCCTTTGAAAGGCTCCACCTTCTGGTCCAGGTTGGTCCTCATCCGTTCAATACGGTAGGCCATGTCGGGGTTGGCCCCTTCAGCCTCGTTGTGATATTGTCCGATAGTGGAGGAGAGAAGAGGCTCCATATTCTCGCTGTTGAAGTCACCCACCAGCACCAGCGTCATGTTGTTGGGGTGGTAATAGGTGTTGAAGAAGTCCTGCATGGCCGAGATTTGCGGGTTTTTCAGGTGCTTCTGGTATCCGATGACCGGTCGCCCGTAAGGGTGCTTTCCGTATGCTTCCGCAAGAGCATCCTCCAGAAACACGCTGACGGGTTGGTCCTGATACATGTTATACTCCTCATACACTGCCTCCAGCTCGGTTTGGAACAGGCGGAAAACGGGGTTCCGGAAACGCTCGGCATACACCCGCAGCCATTTTTCCAACTGGTTGGACGGAAAGGAGTTGAGATATACGGTGACATCATTGGAGGTGAATGCGTTCACCCCTTGTCCGCCCATCTTGTTGAGTATGACATCCACCTCGTTGGGGATGGCAAACTCCACGGACTGGTTGCTTAAGTCATTGATCTCTTTCAACAAGGAGCTGCGCACAGCATCATTCTGCGTGCCGTGCAACTTGTCGTAAAGCCGGGTAATCTCATCCAAATACTCCTTCTCCTGTTTCCAGTCTATCGTGCCGATTTGGTCTGTGCCTTTGAACATGAGGTGCTCGAGATAGTGGGCCATGCCGGTGTTGTCGGCGGGGTCGTTCTTGCCTCCGACATGTACGCATACCGCACCCCAGATCTTGGGCTGCGAGTGGTCCTCACACAACACAACCGCCATGCCGTTGGGCAAGGAAAGGGTGGTAAACCGCTCGGCGTTCTCGGACTTCGCGATCTTTTGGATGGGGACGGCCTCGGCGACATCCAAACGGATGGGCTCTTGTGCCCATACACAGGATGACAGCACAAGACAAACGGATAATAAACAAAGTTTTTTCATAGGGGATATTTTATATGCGGGTGCAAAGGTATAAAAAATCATCCAAAGGGCTTTTTTGTTATCTTTGCGCCGTTAAAAGAAAAAACGTAACATGCAGGAGATTAGAAATATAGCTATTATTGCCCATGTCGATCACGGCAAAACCACGTTAGTAGATAGAATATTATACCAGGCACACCTGTTCCGCGAGAACCAGCAGGTGCAGGATTTGGTGCTCGATAATAACGATTTGGAAAGAGAGAGAGGTATCACCATTCTCTCCAAAAATGTCTCCGTGCGATACAAGGGAGTCAAGATCAACGTGATTGACACTCCTGGGCACAGCGACTTCGGCGGCGAGGTGGAGCGTGTGCTCAACATGGCCGACGGCGTGCTGCTCGTGGTGGACGCTTTCGAAGGTCCCATGCCGCAGACCCGCTTTGTGACGCAAAAGGCCATTGAATTGGGACTGAAGCCCATTGTGGTAATCAACAAGGTTGACAAGCCCAACTGCCATCCTGACCTTGCCCAGGAGGCGGTCTTTGAGCTGATGTTCAACCTGGGAGCCTCCGACGACCAGCTGGATTTCCCGACCGTATATGGCTCTGCCAAGAATGGCTGGATGGGTCCGGACTGGAAAACGCCAACCTCCGATATCTCCTACTTGCTGGACACCATCGTGAAATACATCCCCGCGCCCAAGGCCGACCCGGGCACATTGCAGATGATGATTTCCTCGTTGGACTACTCCTCTTACGTGGGACGTATTGCTGTGGGTCGCGTGAAGCGCGGTTCCATCTCCTGGGGTCAGAATGTATCCCTCGTCAAACGCGACGGCACCGTGCAACAATCCAAGGTGAAAGAGCTTTACGTGTTTGAAGGACTTGGCAAAGAGAAAATCAAAACCCCAGTCGAGGCCGGTGAGATTTGCGCCATCCTCGGGTTGGATGACTTTGAGATTGGGGACACCGTGGCCGACTTTGAGAATCCCGAGCAGCTGCAGCCCATCAAGGTGGATGAACCCACCATGAGCATGTTGTTTACCATCAACAACTCCCCCTTCTTCGGAAGGGAGGGCAAATACGTAACCTCCCGTCACTTGCGCGACCGTCTGTTTGCCGAGTTGGAACGCAACCTGGCCATGCGCATCGAGGAAACCGACTCGCCCGACCGCCTGAACGTGTATGGGCGTGGTATTCTCCATCTTTCCATCCTTATTGAAACCATGCGTCGAGAAGGTTATGAATTGCAAGTGGGCCAGCCGCAGGTCATCATCAAGGAGGTTGACGGGCAGAAGTGTGAGCCTATTGAGGAACTCACCGTGCTGGTGCCTGAGGAGATGTCCAGCCGTGTGATTGACCACGTGTCGCGCAGAAAGGGTGAGATGCAGTCGATGGATACCCTCAACGACCGCGTACACCTGACGTTCACCATCCCATCCCGTGGTTTGATTGGGTTGAGTAACCAGTTGCTTACCGCTACAGAAGGTGAGGCTATCGTATCGCACCGTTTCATGGAGTTCCAGCCTTGGAAGGGCGAAATCCCCGGCCGCCACGCCGGGTCTCTCATTGCCATGGAGACGGGACAGGCATACGCCTATTCCCTGAACAAGCTGCAGGATCGTGGCCGTTTCTTCATCGAACCCAACGATCAGGTATATGCCGGTCAGGTTATTGGCGAGCATATCCGCCAAGGCGACTTGGTAATCAATGTGTGCAAGTCGAAGAAACTTTCCAATATGCGTGCTGCCGGCTCCGACGAGAAGCTTGTGCTCGCTCCGGCGATCAAGTACTCCCTCGAACAGTACATGGAGTTCATTGCGAAGGATGAGTATCTGGAGATTACCCCGCAATCGCTCCGTCTGCGCAAGATCATCCTCGACGAGCTCGAGCGCAAGCGTGCTGAAAAGCGCGCCGATTCTGCAGAGTAGCCGCTATTCGCCAAAACACCGAAAATATCAGACATGAATGAACTCATCAAAATACTGAACCAATGGGACACGCGCCGCGTGATGGTGCTGACCGACACGAATGTGGCTGGCCTCTACCCGCAATATTTTGAGCGTTTGTTGTCCTTTTTCGAGTGTCAGACGATGGTGGTTCCCGCTGGGGAGGAGTCCAAAAACACAGAGCAATTGATCCGGATTTGGAATCGGATGCTGGATTTCGAGATGGACAGGAGCGACACACTCATCCTGTTCGGGGGGGGCACAGTATCTGACTTGGGCGGTTTTGCCGCCGCCACCTTCAAGCGCGGCATCCATACGATAATCTGCCCCACCACACTGCTGGCGATGATTGACGCAGTACACGGCGGCAAAACCGGCATCAACTTCGGCCATATCAAAAACTGCATCGGCACGGTGCGCCAACCCGACTATGTGATGCCCGCCAAGCTGGAGTTTCTGAAAACCTTGCCTACAGCGGAGTTGAAAAGCGGGTTTGGCGAGCTGATCAAATATGCGCTCATTGCCTCGCCGGAGTTGTTCAATCAACTTTGTTCTATCCGAATCCTGACCGCCGAAACCATCCTTCCCGAATGGATAGAGAGGTGCGTTGCATACAAGCAGAGGGTGGTTGCCTTGGATCCGGAAGACCGGAGCGAGCGGCATGTTTTGAACTTCGGACACACGTTTGGCCACGCGCTGGAGAGTTATTACCTGTCGGAAGGCCAGCCCGTCACGCATGGCGAAGCAGTGGCTATTGGCATGGTCTATGAAAGCCGGCTTTCGATGCGGCACGCCGGATTGAGCCAAATGCAATTCAACCGGATAAATGAACTGATTTGCCGGTTTTATGATGTGCCGGAAGGGTCGGAGGATTTGATAAAATCATTAAGACCGTATCTTCTGCAAGACAAGAAAAACAGTGGCGGAGAACTCAATTTCACCCTGTTGTGTGACATTGGCCACGCCACGATCAACAATTTTATACAGATATTTTAAAAACAAAGAATATGCTTAAGACAAAATCAGATATTGTGCAAAACTGGCTCCCGCGTTACACGGGAATGAAATTGGAGGAATTTGGCGAGTACATCCTGCTGACCAATTTCCAGGATTACGTCAATAACTTTGCGGAGTTGATGGGTGCCGAAGTGAAAGGCGAAAGCCATCCCATGAAGAGTGCGACGAAGGACAATATCACCATCATCAATTTCACGATGGGCAGCGCCAACGCCGCCACTATCATGGATTTGCTTTCCGCCATCAAACCCAAGGCGGCCCTGTTTTTGGGCAAGTGCGGCAGTTTGAAGGCCAACATCGGCATCGGCGAGCTGTTGCTTCCCATCGCGGGCATACGGGGTGAGGGTACATCGTTGGACTATTTCCCGGAGGAGGTGCCAGCTCTGCCGGCCTTCAACTTGGAGAAAGCTATCTCCACCACCATCCGCGATTATGGCCTGGACTACTGGACAGGCACGGTCTATACCACCAACCGTCGCGTATGGGAGCACGATGAGGACTTCAAGGAATATCTGCGCAAGATACGGGCCACGGCAGTCGATATGGAAACGGCCACGCTGTTTTCGGTGGGCTTCTACAACCGGATACCCACCGGCGCCCTGCTGCTCATTTCCGACCAGCCCATGCTGCCCGACGGGGTTAAAACGGAGGCTTCGGACAAGATGGTGAGCAAAAATTTCAGTATGCGACACTTGCAAATCGGCATAGATTCCCTAAAGCAGCTCATTAATAAGGGGATGACGGTGAAGCACTTGAAATTCGATTACGATGAATAAAAAAAGAACGGTCAAACGACCGTTCTTTTTTTGTCTAACAGGGAACCTGTATTAGAATGTGTATCCAAGTTTAACCTGAAGGCCACCGTTGAACGCTTTGGAACGCTCAAGTTGATAGTGACCGGTGCCATCCAGCACGTAGTGCTGGATGGGATTGCTTCTCAAATAAAAGCCGGCGGCAAAAGAGAGGGCTTTGAATCGGAAACCGGAAGCAATAGTGGCATAAAGGCCCCAACCGGTTATATTCTGGTTATCGCCAGGGTAATCATAGATAGTCCCGTTATAATACTGCCCGTTATAACAATCGTCGTAGTAATTAAAGTTTCCGCTGAAGATGAAGGTGGCGCCAGCGGCGATGTTGACAAGGGGTTTCACCGCCTTGCCGCGATCGAAGTAGTGACGGTAGTTCAAGAACATAGGAACGCCATGACCGGCACAAATATCCACGGAGTAGCCCAAACCAATACCAAGCAGGTCTTGCGTGCGGTTGAAGAGGATGCTGTTTATAAGCACGCCCTCAAATCCGACATTGGTTTGCTGAGTTACGCCTTGGGAACCGCCGCCCAAATAGAATCCGTATTCATTGATCATGTTGTACGAAATCTTCTTTTCTTGACTCTCTTGAGCAGACACAACAAATGTGATGCACAGGAAAAGTGCGGTTGCCAATGACAATACTACTTTTCTCATTCTTTTAATTGTTTAGAAGATTGAAAAAAAGGGATTCTTACAGCTTCACGGTTTCGTTCATGCTGCAGATGAGATCGACAACCTTGTTGGAGTAACCGATTTCGTTGTCGTACCAGGAAACCAATTTCGCGAAATGCTCGTTGAGCATGATACCGGCGGTAGCGTCGAAAATGGAGGTTCTCTTTTCGCCGAGAAAGTCGGTGGAGACCACAGCCTCTTCAGTGTAGCCAAGGATGCCCTTGAGTTCGTTTTCGGAAGCGTTCTTCACAGCCGCTTTGATTTCATCGTATGTGGCGGCCTTGCGGATTTTGCAGGTCAAGTCCACAACGGAAACGTCAACGGTGGGGACGCGGAAAGACATTCCGGTGAGTTTGCCCTTGAGTTCGGGAATCACGCGGCCCACAGCCTTGGCAGCGCCCGTAGAGGACGGGATGATGTTGCCTAAGATGGAACGACCACCGCGCCAGTCTTTCTTGGAAGGACCGTCAACCGTCTTTTGTGTTGCGGTGGCGGCGTGTACGGTGGTCATAAGGCCTTCTTCCAAACCGAAGTTGTCGTTGATGACCTTGGCCAACGGAGCCAGACAGTTGGTGGTGCATGAGGCGTTGGAAACGATGGGTTGGCCAGCGTATTCCTTGTTATTCACACCCATCACGAACATCGGAGTATCGTCTTTGGACGGAGCGGACATGACCACTCTCTTGGCACCGGCTTTCAGGTGGGCAGAAGCGAGTTCCTCCGTGAGGAACAGTCCGGTGGATTCCACCACATAGTCGGCACCCACTTCGTTCCATTTCAAGTTGGCGGGATCCTTCTCTGCGGTGACGCGGATCTTGTTGCCGTTCACCACCAGCATGCCGTCTTCAATCTCAACCGTGCCGTTGAATTTTCCGTGCGTGGTGTCGTAACGCAGCATGTAAGCCATGTAATCCACATCCAGCAAGTCGTTGATGGCCACAACTTGAACATTGTCTCTTTCGGTGGTGGCGCGGAACACTAATCTTCCGATTCTGCCAAAACCATTGATACCAATTTTAATTTTTTTCATAAGTTTTTATTTTATAAGTAATTACATTTTTAATACAATGTGTTTAAGGCTGCAAAAATAAGAATATTATTTGGAATCGTCAATCTTTTTTCTCAGCTCGTTTTCAAGGCGGAAAAGAAGATTTCGGACGTTGTTCATTTGTTCAACGGAAAACTGCTCCAAACGCAGTTCGGGCTTCCACCAAGAAGGGATTGTTTCCGGAATCCAGGAAGACAAATTATCATAGAGGGAGGAAGCCTCTGTTTGGGTGTTTTTGTGCTGCCGGCGCACGTATTGCAGTATCCGCAACCCGTCTGCCTTTTCGTGAAACGCCTGTACAAAGTGGGGAAGGTCTTTCACATTGTCCCGGATGGTCTGCCATAACGAAGTTGCTGACCGGCTCGTTTCCTGTAGGAAATCCAGAAAACCCGTGTGCCGGTCTTGATGAAAGAGATGGGGAATCTGCTTATAGCTTTCCGCAATGGAATCAAAACAGGATTGGGCGAAGATGGGATAGCTGTCCCAATTGCCCTGGTTGCCCTTCATCATGGCGGGTCCAGTGCCGAAAGCCACGCGGGAGGAGTAGCGGGCGGCGGGATAGACGCACTCGTCATTGTGGAGTCCTATCGCCGCCATCTTGCGCATTTTCTGCATCAGATAGAAGTCCTCGCCGCTTTTGAGCGGGGTGATGCCGCCGACCTTGCGCAGCGCGTCCGCGCGCATGGCCATCGCCGAGCCGATGGCGGTGAATCCGTACGGGCTTCCGATCCGGAGCAGGTTGATGGCATAGTTGCGCATGTAGAACTCATAGCGCAAAATGGCCCGGTCGCGCGCCTCGTCGCCCGTGATCGGGTGATAGTAGGGCACGGCAATGGCGGGCCATTCGGGATGCGCCGCGAAATTGTCCGCGATGGACTGCAAATAACCCGGCTTGATGCGCGTGTCGGCATCCAAGCTGATGATGAGGTCCTCAGGCCTGGCCTCCGACAATATTTGGTCAAACAGCACCTTACGAGCCCACCCTACTCCGAAATGCTTCCCCTGCCACCCCTTTCCGGGAGAGGAGTGGTCCATGCTTCGGATGTTCAGGCCCTGAAACCCGTGCAGAAAGTCCAACAATGCCTGGTTGCGCTCGCAAACGGGCCGTTTAGCCTCATCCTGCCAATAATGGTCGGGCTGGTTCACGCAGACCAGGATGTCAAAGGAGGCGCGGACCTGCTGCGCCGCCAGGTCCCGGAGGGTCAGCGGCAGCTCCTCCATCTCGTCCATGGCCGGTATCGCCACGTAAAGGTGCGGCGCGGCCATTTATTTGACCGTTACCTTCACGTCGCGTGTCCGCACGGGTTTGTTGACATCCTGCCGGGCATACACGAACTTGAGGGTCTGTGTGCCCTTTTCCCTGGCTGTGAATTTCCAGAAAAGGGTGGAGGGGGCGCCCACCATCCCCTCCGGGGCGTTGCTATGGTAGCGTTTGGCGACGGAATCCACCACGGTGATTTCCTTGGAGTTGAGGAGCTGCCACCAGAATCCGGTGGAGGCGTTGGTGCGGAATTCAATCTCGCACGACTGCCCCACTTTCAGTTCCACGACGTTGGTCTCCTTGTTCACCGGGACCAGTTTCTTTTGTGATTGGCAACCTGCCATTACGCACAAGAGGATGCCGATATACATTAGTTTTCTCATATCTGTATGGGTTAAGGGTTGTTTGTCAGCAGGTGGCACAAGTGTTCGTAATCTTGCACGGTCAGTTGTTCGGCGCGTTTGGAGAATACGGGTTCTGTGGCAGTCAGGTCGGCGGGGAACGGCAGTGACAGCAAGGCGTTTCGCAGGGTTTTGCGGCGGTAGTTGAAGGCGGTTTTCACCACAAGTTTAAAGGTCTCCTCGTCGCAATGCAGTTTTTTGTCGAAGTTGCGGGTGAGCCGTATCACGGCGGATTTCACTTTCGGCGGCGGGTCGAACTCGTTTTCGCCGACGGTGAAAAGATACTCCGTGTCGTAGAAGGCGTCCAGCAGGACGCTCAGGATGCCGTATTGCCGGTTGCCGGGATGGGCGGTGACCCGCTCGGCCACCTCCTTTTGGAACATGCCCACCACCTCCACGGCCCGGTCCTTATGCTCCAGCGCCTTGAACAGGATTTGGGAGGATATGTTGTACGGGAAATTGCCCGTGATGACGAATTGTCCGGGGTAGCGCGCCGCCAAATCCATGCGCAGGAAGTCGCCCGCGATGAGGTTGTCGCCCAACTGGGGGAAATGCAGCCGCAGGTAGGCCACGGACTCCTCGTCCAGCTCAACGGCGGAGAGGCTGGAGAAGGGCTGCTGGAGCAGGAACCGGGTTAATACGCCCATGCCGGGTCCGATTTCAAGCACGTGTGCGCTGGGGGTGCGGACCGCCTCGGCGATACGTCGGGCGATGTCCTCGTTTTTGAGAAAATGCTGCCCCAGTCTTTTCTTGGCCCTGACGTTATCGTTGCGCATGATTATTCAATGAGGTCACCCCGGAGGGCGCGGTAGTGCTTGCGCGCCTCCACCACATACAGGCTGCCGCTGTAGTTCTGTATCACTTTGAGGTAATACTCCATGGCCTTTGGGATATCTTTCAGATGGTATTCGTAAAGTTCGGCCAGCTTGAACACGGCGTCGTCGGCCAGCAGCTCGCCACTGTGGTTTTCCTCAATCTTTTTCAACAGGGTCTCCGCGTCCAGGTACTTTTTCTGTTTGATGAGAATAAGGGCCTTTTGGTACAGGGCGTCATCCACAAGGGTGCCGAAGGGGGAGAGTGTGATGACCGAGTCAAGCTCCACCAGGGCCTGGTCGTCCTTGTTCTGGAAAATAAGGAAGTCGGCCTCGGCGTATTTTTTCAAGGGCAGGTTGGTGGAGGGGTTGCTGAACAGCAGGTAGGTGGTGTCGGCATCTTCCTCGTCCTCCTCCTCCTGGTTGTCGGAAATGAGCAGGGAGAAATAGATGGCGTCATTGGCCACCAGTTTGGAGGTGGCGGCGCTCAGCACGTCCAACTGGCTCTTTGCCCACTCGAATTCACCGATATAGAAGGAGAGTTTGGCGTTTTTGAATTTGGCCTCGTTGCCTAACGCCTCGTTGGGCATGTCCTTGTCCACCTGCGAATAGTTCAGGGTGGCGTCCCACACGTCACCCATGTAGAGTTGGACGTCGGCAAGGTCGATTTTATATTGGTTTTTCTCTTTCGCGTCGCGGGTGTTGGCCATGGCCTGGGTCAGCAAAGAGACCGCCTCTTCGGGCTTGTTCACATAAAAGGCCAAAAGATGGGCGTATTTCCGGATCCAGTCCATGGTGCCGGAGTGCAGGCCCTCCTCCTCAATCACCTTTTTGAAGTCCTTTTCCAAATTCAGGGCGTCCACCATTTTGACGGGCGAGGTGGAGGTGAGCTGCCTGTAGCGCACGTCCAGAATCTTCATCTTGGCTAAATTGTAGTTATGATATTCCTCCCCTCCCCGGATAATGTACTCCAATGCCTCTATGGCGGTTCCGAAATCCATATTGTCCGCCGCCAGGTTGGCCAGCTCATACGTCTTAACGCCCTCCGTTTTCATGCGCTTGTCAATGGCCTTGGCCAGCACCAGTGCCTCCCCATACTCCTTGTGCAGCTGGTTAATCCAGTACAGCAGCGTGAGGTAGCTGAGGTTGTTAGGGTTTTTCTGCGTGATTTTCTGGAGGTTGGTCTTGACAGTATGGTATTTCTGGTTGTCCTCATCGTCCAATAGCAGGTTCTGGATGGCGGTTTTGGCCTGGTCCATGTTCTTTTGCTGCATGTCGTCGTCTTTCACCAGATTGAAGACCTCTTCAATCACCTTGTCGGTCTGGTGCAGGTATTGGTACAGGCCGATCAGCTCCTTGGAGAGCAGTTGTGGTTTGTTCAGCAGCTTACGTCCCTTCAGTATGGCTTCTATGGCGTAGTCCATTTTAAGGCGGGAGTAGAACGCGCTGTACAGTTCCTGCACGGCGTACTCCTTGGCCTGCAGGCCTCGGAGGATGTCCTGGTACTGTTTCTCCGCCTTGCTGTTGTCGCCGGACCGCTCATACACATAGCCTAAATCCACCTTGTAGCGTTGCACGTTGGGGAAGTTCTTCACCTGCTTTTTCACCATTTTTTCGGCATCGGCGTACCGTTCCGTTTCCAGAAGGGAGGAATAGTAGTAGTAGTAGATGTAGGACGATGGTTTTTTGGAATGGATTTTCTCGAACAGCTCAATGGCCTTGTCGTACTCCTTGTCCTTGTAGTACTGCATGGCCAATTTCTCGTCGTCGCTCTGCTGGGCGCAGAGTGTGCCCAAAAGGCAGGCGAGGAGAAGCATAAGGAGTGTTCGTTTCATGTTTCGGGTTAGTCGATGATATCGAAACGGGTATAGGGGCGGAGCGCTTCGGGGACGATGATGCCCTTGTCGGTCTGGTAGTTCTCGAGGATGGCGGCGAGCACGCGCGGCAGGGCGAGGGCGCTGCCGTTCAGGGTGTGCGCCAGGCGGGTTTTGCCGGCACTGTCTTTGAACCTCAGCTTCAGACGGTTGGCTTGGTACGACTCGAAGTTGGACACGGAGCTGACCTCCAGCCACTTCTGTTGGGCCTTGGAATAGACCTCCAGGTCGTAGGTGAGGGCGGAGGTGAAGCTGATGTCGCCACCGCACAGACGGAGCACACGGAACGGCAGCCCGAGTTTGGTGAGCAGGCCTTTGGCGTAGTCGGTCATTTTCTCCAGCGTCTCGTAGGAGCGGTCGGGGTGCTCGATGACCACGATTTCGATTTTGTCGAACTGGTGCAGGCGGTTGAGGCCGCGCACATCCTTGCCGTACGAGCCGGCCTCGCGGCGGAAGCAGGCGGAGTAGGCGCAGTTCTTCAACGGAAAATCACTCTCCTTGAGAATCACGTCGCGGTAGATGTTCGTCACGGGAACCTCAGCGGTCGGGATGAGGTAGAAGTTATCCACCTGGCAGTGATACATCTGGCCCTCCTTGTCGGGCAACTGGCCGGTGCCGTAGGCGGAGTCCTCGTTCACCATGTAGGGCGGCTGTATTTCCGTGAAGCCGGCGGCCACCGCGCTGTCGAGGAAAAAGTCAATGAGCGCGCGCTGCATCCGGGCCCCCTTGCCCTTATAAACGGGGAAGCCGGCGCCCGTGATTTTGTTGCCCAGCTCAAAGTCGATGATGTCGTATTTCTTCACCAGGTCCCAGTGGGGCATGGCATCATAGTTGAAGTTGGAAGCGTCGCCCTCGGTATAGACGATTTCATTGTCCTCGGCCCCCTTGCCCGGGGCCACAGAAGGGCTGGGCAGGTTGGGCAGCAGCACCATCTTGCTTTGCAGCAGCGCCTCCAGCTCCTGCAGCCTGGCACGGTCCGCCTTCTCGGTCTCCTTCAGCCCGGCCATGCGCACCTTCAGCCCCTCGGCCTCCTCACGTCTGCCCTCCTTGAACAACTGGCCTATCTGCTTGGCGCCTTGGTTCTGCTCCATCAGGTTGTCGTCCAAAGTCTTCTTCAGCGTGCGGCTGTCGGTGTCTATCCTGCGAATCACATTCACTATATCTGTGGCATCGAAATTCTTGATTTTCAGTCGGTCAATTACTTCTTGGGGATTTTCCCGTAATAGTTGTATCTGTAGCATGGGTTCAAAATTTTAAGGCGCAAAGATATAAAAAAAGGGGTTAGCTTCTCTCGTAGTGGGTTTCTCGAAGCATCCGGAAATGGTCGGGCTTCACCTCATCTTGAATGAACTCCTTGGAGGAATTCTCTTTCCCGCCCTCATCATAGGTGTATTCCGCCCAGCCTTTCAGCTGACCCTCCTTGTCCACTATGGAGTTCCTGACCACCCTGTCGCCGTCATACTCCATCGTGATTTTCCGATAGTTGTCCAGATCCTCCGTCTCCGTATCGACCAGACGGTTTTCATCGTCATAGGTCCGGTAGGTTTTGGCGATGAGCATGTCGTTGAAATCGTAAACCAACTCTTTCACGCAGTTGCCTTGTTCATCGTAGGTGAATTCGTGTGTGCGGCGGTCCTTGTTCTGCACCTCGTCGCGGATATATTTGGAAACCAACCCCTGCCCGTTGTATTCGTAGGTGTGGATGTTCAGGGTTTTCCCGTAATCGTCGTTTTCAAACTCCTTGATCAGCAAACCGTTCTGATAATGCATCTCCCTCTCCACATAGTCCAGTTTCCCGTTGTCGTACATTTCCTGGCGTATCAGGTGGCCGTCGGGGTCGTACACGAATTTGGAGACATACTCGGTTTCGCCCTCGCCGAAATAATTGCTCTGCGTCTCCAAAAGCCCGTTGTCGCCGTAGGTGTTGACGGATTTCTGCAGCAGGATGTGGTCCTGGTCGTATTGCTCCGTCTGCGTGAGCTGTCCGGCCTCGTTGTAAGAATTGAGGGTGAGGGTGTTGAGGGCGCCGTTTGGGTCAAAACGCTCCTCGCGGACAAGCTGTCCGGCTTCGTTGTAGGAGGCTTCCAATTCAGTGTATTCTGATTTGTCGATGTCACCTTCATCATAACCGATACGCTGATATTCCGTTTTGATGATTTTCAGATTTTTCATAAGGATGGGTTTTTAAGAACAGGCGCAAAAGTACAAAAAAACCGTAGGTTTTCGAGGGAGGGGTGGGGATTAAAAAACATCCTCCACGGTTATCCACTTGAAGACCTGGTCGCCCCGGCGCACGAGGCCTTTGACGGGAATGGAGCAGGAAACGCCCTTTTCCACTTTATCTACAGGAGCTAAATCCAGCCGGATTTCGGAGACCTTGTCCTCGTACACGCCGGTGGTGTTTCCAGTAATGAGGATGTCATCGCCTACGGCAAGGGAGTTCTCCTCCATGCAGATTTCGGCCACGGAGAGTTTGGAGAAGTAGTTGGTGATTTTGCCCACCCTCTGTTTGTGGCGGGTGGCCTGCGAGC
>FLNW01001314.1_pt1 | contig 16984 bp, 15 predicted proteins | sample 1140371 | NCBI WGS metagenome assembly FLNW01 (sample SAMEA3878170, study PRJEB12797) | bioreactor metagenome | biome: Moose rumen | place: Sweden | collected 2011-10
CTAACCGTAGCACTTGCACGTGTTGTGAGTGCTCTCTCTTCTCGTGTCATGAATATTACAACAAGATATAAATAACTGAATACTAACATATAAACAAACTATATTATTTCGTATGAAAAAATCTATCTTTCTCGCTCTTGCTGCCATAAGTATGGCACTTGTGGCTTGTCAATCCAAACCTGCATCCACCGGGCAGTCTGCCGGGGAGCAGCCCGCTGTTGAAAATGTAGCGGAAGCCGTAGAAGAGGCTCCGCAGGACTCTGTGGATACACCGATGAAGACAACCGCGGAGAAGGCTGTGGAAACACCTGCTGAGACTCCTGTCGACAGACCGGCCTCCGCAGGAGTTCCTGTTCGTGGTTCGGAAGGTAATAATGTTTACCTTGTTGAGGACAAAGTGCTCTCCAATGCGGACGCTTGTATCAAAATCAATCTGTTGCTGGACAAGGCGGAAGAATGTGACATCAATGTCGTACTGATGATATCGGAGGGAGACAGGCAGATAGGTGTTTGCAGGTTGCAGATTCCTGCAGGACGCTCGAGAGCAGGTTATGATATCTGTGCTTCGTTGGGTGGTGTCTTCTCTGCACTCAAACCCGACACGCAGTACGCACTCTCCATTATGCGTGTGTCGTAATCATCAACCATGTAGAGTAAAACTCTACCTTTTTGCGAAAAAATTGCACATTTATTTGCATGTGTGCAATTTTTTTTGTACCTTTGCACTCGCGTTTCGCGAAAAGGAATGTAAAATTCGCGGTCTCCCATTGAAATCTATAAATAACAATCATATAACATATTTTCATTATTTATGAAACCATCACACATCGAACATCTGGGCATTGCAGTGACCTCCCTGGAGGATGCAATGCCGTTTTTTGAATTTCTGACCGGTAGCAAATGCTACAACATCGAGGTCGTTGAGGATCAGAAAGTGAAGACTGCATTCTTCAAGGTAGGCGAAGTAAAAATCGAGCTACTGGAGCCGACGAGTCCTGAGAGTACTATCGCTAAGTTCATTGAGAAAAACGGCGGTCGCGGCGGTGTTCACCACGTAGCATTCAATGTAGAGAACGTAGCAGAGTGTCTGGCTGAATGTGAAGCTGCCGGAATCCAGCTCATCGACAAAGCTCCTCGCAAAGGCGCGGAGAACCTCATGATCGCTTTCCTCCATCCGAAATCCACCAAGGGCGTGCTCACCGAGCTCTGCCAGCAACCGGCATAAATGACCAAATTGTAAATGACTAAATAGTAAATGTCTTTATGGATCAAGCTAAATTAGATAAGTTAGTTGCAAACCGCGAGAAGGCGATGGCCGGCGGCGGCGAGGCAGCTGTAGAGAAGCATCACGCCAAAGGCAGTTATACCTGCCGCGAGCGTATCAACATGCTGCTGGATGAAGGTTCGTTTGAGGAAGTGAACATGTTCCTTACACATCGCTGCCACGATTTCGGCATGGAGAAAAAAGTGTTCCTCGGCGACGGCGTAGCCGTGGGGTCGGGTACTATCGACGGCCGTCTGGTTTTTGTCTTCGCCCAAGATGCAACCGTCATTGGCGGTTCGCTGAGCGAGACGATGGCGCTGAAGATATGCAACGTAATGGATCAAGCCATGAAACTGGGTGCGCCGATTATCGGATTGAACGACTCGGGTGGAGCACGTATTCAGGAAGGTGCATGCGCGCTGGCCGGTTATGCAGAGATTTTCGAGCGTAACATCCTGGCTTCAGGAGTAGTGCCGCAGATCAGTGTCATCTTCGGCCCGTGTGCCGGAGGAGCCGTGTATAGCCCTGCGCTGACAGATTTCATCATGATGACCGAGCAGAACAGCTATATGTTCATCACCGGTCCGAAAGTAGTGAAGTCTGTTACGGGCGAGGATGTGACCGTAGAGCAACTCGGCGGAGCCAAGATCCACGCAACAAAATCGGGTGTGACGCATTTTGTAGCTACAACCGAAGAAGAGGCGCTGGCAGAAGTTCGCCGTCTGGTAAGCTTCATTCCCCAGAACAACATGGAGGAAGCACCGGTGGTGGAATGCACAGACGATATCACGCGTGTGGATGACAACCTGAACGAGATCGTTCCGGATGACCCGAACAAACCGTACGACATGCACGAGATCATCAATACTATTGTGGATAACGGTGATTTCATGGAGGTACACAAGGATTTTGCCAAGAACGTCATCTGCGGTTTCGCCCGTTTCAACGGCCGTTCCACCGGTATCATTGCCAACCAGCCGAGCTGGCTTGCCGGTGTGCTGGATTGTGATGCCAGCCGCAAAGCCGCTCGTTTTGTACGTTTCTGCGACGCGTTTAATATCCAGATTCTGACGCTGGTGGATGTGCCGGGCTTCCTGTGCGGCACAGGCCAGGAGTACGCCGGTATCATTGATCACGGAGCCAAACTGATGTTCGCTTACGGCGAAGCCACTGTTCCCAAGGTGACCGTCACCGTTCGCAAATCATACGGCGGAAGTCACATCGTGATGAGCTGCAAACAACTGCGCGGAGATATGTGCTACGCATGGCCGAACGCAGAGATTGCCGTAATGGGTGCCAGCGGTGCCGTTGGTGTGCTGCAGGCTAAGGCAATCAAAGCAATTGAGGACCCGGCAGAGAAGAAAGCGTTCATCGCAGAGAAAGAGGAAGAGTACAAAGAGCTGTTTGCTTCCCCCTACCAGGCTGCCAACCGCGGATATATAGACGACGTTATTGAACCGCGCAACACACGTGCACGTGTAATCCGTGCGTTTGAGATGCTGCAGACCAAACGTTTGACCAACCCGTTGAAGAAGCACTCGAATATACCATTGTAAATCGTACATCGTAAATCGTCAAATAGTAAATAACCATGGTACTTTTAAGTGTAACAGCTGAGACTTGGATTGTAACCGGACTGGGTTTCGGAATCGTCCTGCTACTACTGTTCTGCTTGGTTTTCATCCTTCAGTTATTAGGATGGTGCATGCAGAAGATTACTGCTCCCAAGGCGCCTGCCGCGCCCAATGAGCAGGTTCAGCAGGCTGCAGTGCGCACCGAAGCTCCCAAGCCCGTGCAACCAGTCTATGAGGCAGGCGACAGCGAAATGGCTGCTATCGCTATGGCGCTCTATTTATATGAAGGTAAAGGCGAGAAACATGATTTGACTCTGGGCATGATCCATCTGCATGCACACGAAACCGCCTGGAACGCCAAAGAAATTGAAATGAACAACAAAGGATTTTAATAAAATGAAAGAATTCACATTCAAAATCAACGGCGCAGAGTACAAGTGCGCAGTAGAAGAAATAAAAGCCGGTTTGACCAACGTAACTGTCAACGGCAAGACTTATCAAGTAGAGACTCCGAAACCTGAGAAACCCGCCGCCAAGCCGGTAGTGGCTCCTGCTCCCAAACCCGCAGCTGCTCCTGCAACTGCTGCTCCCAAAGCAGAGGCGCCTAAGGCGGCCGCCGCTACCGCCGCAGGCATTCAGGTAAAAAGCCCGCTGCCGGGAAGTGTTATCAAAGTGCTGGTAAGCGAAGGACAAGCAGTGAAACGCGGTGACACGCTGCTGACTCTTGAGTCTATGAAGATGGAGAACGCCATCATGGCTGAGCAGGACGGAACGGTTAAACAGGTTGCTGTCACTCCTGGCCAAAACGTAATGCAAGATGATCTACTCGTAGTCCTTGGTTAAATTCGTCAGTAAAATTCAATCGTAAATAAATCGTAAATCGTAAATCGTTAAATCGTAAATAGATTTATGAATATCATTGATTTTTTTCAGGGTATGGGTTTCATGCAGATGACATGGCAACAAGGTGTCATGCTCTTGGTGTCGTTCTTCTTGCTCTACCTTGCTATTCACAAGAAATACGAGCCGTTGCTGTTGCTGCCGATTGCATTCGGTATGCTGCTGACAAACTTGCCTGGGGCAGGTATGTTCCACGACGAGTTATGGACGGCTTTTCTGGCTCCGGACAGTCCTGCTTATCATTCTTATGGTGCGATACTCAAGGAAGCCGGACTGCTGGACGTGCTCTATATAGGTGTTAAAGCAGGAGTCTATCCCTGTCTGATTTTCATCGGTGTAGGTGCGATGACTGACTTCGGACCGTTGATTGCCAACCCCAAATCGCTGATTCTCGGAGCAGCTGCGCAGATCGGTATCTTCGTGACTTTCCTTTGCGCCAACTGGATGGGCTTCACGCCTGCGGAGGCAGGTTCGATAGGTATCATCGGTGGTGCCGACGGTCCGACGAGTATCTTCCTGACCTCCAAACTGGCTCCGCATCTCTTGGGACCGATTGCTATCGCAGCGTATAGCTACATGGCGTTGGTGCCGGTGATTCAGCCGCCTATTATGCGTGCGCTGACCACCAAGAAAGAGCGTGCTATCAAGATGGGGCAGCTCCGTCCGGTATCCAAGACCGAGAAAATCGTCTTCCCGATCATCATCACTGCCATCGTAGCACTCATCCTGCCGGACGCAGCTCCGCTAATCGGCTGTCTGATGCTCGGTAACCTGATGAAAGAGTGTGGAGTAGTAGATCGTCTGAGCAAGACAGCGCAGAATGAGTTGATGAATATTGTTGTCATCTTCTTGGGACTCTCTGTGGGCGCAACGGCTACAGCCGGTAGTTTCCTGACGCTTAAGACACTCGGCATCCTCACTATGGGTATTATAGCCTTCGGGCTGGGTACTGCCGGTGGTGTACTGCTCGCTAAGTTCATGAATCTCTTCCTCAAGGAGAAGATCAACCCGCTGATCGGTTCCGCCGGAGTGTCGGCTGTACCTATGGCTGCCCGTGTCAGCCAGACAGTTGGACAAGAGGAGAACCCGTCGAACTTCCTGCTCATGCATGCCATGGGACCCAACGTAGCGGGGGTGATTGGTTCGGCCGTTGCCGCAGGTGTACTGCTGACCATGCTGGGATAATTCGTAATTCTTAATTCGTAATTCTGAATGTTCAACCGACGTATTGGTACAATAATACTGGTGATAGCCCTGTTGATAGTGGCTGTCTCAGTATTGTTTACCAACAATTTGGCCAAGCAACTCCAGTTGGAGGAGCAGCGCAATATGGCTGTCTGGGCGGAAGCTACCCGCCAATTGGTGTTAGCGGAAGATGACGCGGATATTGACTTCGTGAGCTCGATCATCGAGGGAAATACCACCATCCCTGTGTATATCTGTGATGAACAAGGCAATGTGCTGGCAAGCCGCAATGTGGCGAAAGAAGGTCACAAGGCAGGCAAGCACGGACCTATTGAGATACAGATATCCATGGATGTGAAGCAGTATATCTTCTGGGATGACAGCCAGTTGCTGACTCGCCTGAGATATGTGCCATATGCCCAGTTTGCGCTGATATTTGTGTTTATGGCTGTGGTTGTATTCACTATGATTATTGTGCAGCGCAGTGAACAGAACCGCCTATGGGTAGGGTTGAGCAAGGAAACTGCCCACCAACTCGGAACACCGATCTCTTCGCTCAACGGCTGGCAGCAGTTGCTGGCAGAGGAATACCCAGCAGACGGTTATGTACCGCAGATGCGCAAGGATATCGACCGCTTGCAGATGATTGCCAACCGCTTTCAGAAAATCGGCAGCGAGCCGGAACTGAAGCAGATGGATGTTATACCTGTAATAGAAGAAACGGTTGCGTACATGCGTACGCGCGTCAGCAATAAGGTGACGATGGATGATTCGGCACTATACGGCATAAGCCGTGTGGTGGCGGTGAATGCTCCGTTGTTGCAGTGGGTGGTAGAGAATCTTCTTAAGAATGCCGTGGACGCTATGGCAGGAGAGGGTACGATACGGCTCCAGTTGCATGAGAACGATCATGAACTGATGCTCGATATCTCCGATACCGGCAAAGGCATCGACGGACGTACGCAACGACGTATATTCGAAGCAGGATATACCAGCAAAGACAGAGGGTGGGGATTAGGACTTCCACTCGCCAAACGTATCATTGAGCAGTATCATGGAGGCAAACTCCTGCTCAAAGAGTCGCAACTCGGCGTTGGATCTACTTTCCGGATTGTTCTCAAAAAGCCCGAACACCGTTGAACCGCTACCGCTCATGCTTGCATAGAGAGCGCCTGCTTCCAGTAGGCGCTTTTTTATTTGCGCAATGGATGGATGAAGCGGGAAAACCATTTGCTCAAAGTCGTTGACGAACAATTCACTATGCGTCAGGAATATATCTGTTCCAAGACCATTATGATGCCTGAGCAGCGAGCTAATCTGCCCTTCCGTATCCGGATGACGGATGATACTGGCATATGCTTCACGGGTGGAGACTCCTTCGTTTGGCTTTACCATGATGATACGCAGGTCTTTCCATTCAAGAGTTATAGGAGTCAGCACATCTCCGATACCTTCCGCATAGCACGGTGTGTTATAGATAAAGAACGGACAATCCGCACCCAGCGGACGAACTTCTGCTGCCAGTTGCTCACGGTTTAACCCCAGCGAAAAGAGCTCATTCAGTATGATTGCCATATGTGCGGCATCACTGCTCCCGCCGCCCAAACCGGCACCGAAAGGAATATTCTTCTTAAACCGGATGGATACAGGTCCTATCTGAGGATATTTTGACCGCATAAGCCGGTAGCAGCGGATAATAAGATTGTCTTCTTCTTTGCAATCCACGGTTATGCCTTCCTGAACGAACGAGCAACCGTTTCCTTCTTTTGCACATTCGCCATTCGTCCATTCGCCATTAACCATTACTTCCAGTTCATCATGAAGACCATAAATAGGCACGAAGATGGTTTCCAGATTATGGTAACCATCCTCGCGTTTGCGTATCACACGCAATCCAAGATTTATTTTGCAATTAGGATATACAATCATCAAACCGTATCCATAAACGATTTCTGCACCTTGTTGAATACCACCACTCCCATGGCCAGCAACACTACCATAAATCCGAAACTATAGCCCAGCATCCACCACTCAGGCGGAGTACTGGCTCCAAGGAATCCGTATTTGAAGAACTCAACGATACCTGTTAGCGGGTTGAGCATCATCACCAATTTGATCTTCGGGTTGGTGATTGTGGAAAGAGGATAGATTACCGGAGTTGCGTACATCCACAGGCTGACAAAAAAACTGAGGAGGATGTTCAGGTCGCGATACTTGGTGGTCATGCTGGAGAATAAGATACCGAAGCCCAGTGCCAAACCAGCCAACATCAGTACCAACAGCGGCAACAGGCATAATGTCCAATTGGGTTCGATAGTAAAGTTACCGGGCCAAATCAGATAGTAAATATATACCATCAGAAACAAGCCGAATTGGATAGCGAAACGGACCATGTTGCTGATAACATCGCTAAGCGGACTGATTAAACGCGGGAAATAGACTTTTCCGAACATGTGGGCGTTGCTCAGGAATGTGTTGCTCGTCTTGGTCAGGCAGTCCGAGAAATACTGCCAGCAGCATATACCGCCAAGATAGAATAGGGCTTGCGGGCGGTTATCGGTACCGATGCCGGCGATGCCGTTGAACACTACCATATACATCACTACTGTCATCAACGGCTGGATAAACCACCAGAGCGGACCAAGGATAGTTTGTTTGTACTGGGTAATAATATTGCGCTTGACAAACAGTGTCAATAAATCCCTGTATCTCCAAATCTCGCCGAAATCAACACTCAGCAGCTTATCTTTCGGTTTGATAACCGTAGTCCATTGTTGTTCGTTTTCCATATTCGATAAATTCTGTGCAAAGGTACAACTTTTTTTGCATATATCAAAATAATTTTGTAATTTTGTACCCCCTTATGAGAAAGATAGCAACTATAGGATTTTTTGACGGAGTTCACAGAGGGCACAGATTCTTGTTCTCAGTGCTGCGTCAGGAGGCTCTCAAACGCAGTTTGGAACCCTTGATAGTGACATTTGACCATCATCCGAGAGCCGTACTGCAGACGGATTACGTGCCGCACTTGTTGACTTTGCCCGATGAACGCAAAGCACTACTTGCGAAAGAATCAGAAACTGTTTTCCTGTCTTTCGAAGATATCTATACATTCACAGCTGCGGAATTTATAAGGATGCTGCATGAAGAATACGAGACGGATGTGCTGGTGATGGGCTATGATCATCAGTTTGGCTCTGACAGGCTCCGTCATCCTCAGGAATATCGCCGCGCAGGAGAGGAAAACGGAGTGGAGGTAATCACAATGGGAGAATATATCGACGGAGAATGGCATGTCTCGTCCACTGAGATCCGTCAGGCTCTGGAAAACGGGAATATAGCTTTAGCCAACGAGCTGCTCGGCTATCCATACCAGCTGAGCGGAGTGGTGGTGCACGGCAACGGCATCGGACGTCAAATAGGTTTCCCTACTGCCAATATACAGCCGGGATGCGCAGAAAAGATTGTGCCTAAGAACGGCGTGTATGTCGTTCGAGCGGAAGGTGTGCTGCCGAACAATGAAGCCCGTGGTATTCTCAATATCGGCTCTAATCCTACAGTGGGAAACAGCGGGCGGACGATAGAACTGCATGTCCCCGGTTTCCAAGGCACTCTTTACGGACGGGAATTGACCGTGCAGTTTGAGCGTTTTATCCGTGAGGAGCGGAAATTCAACGACTTGCAGGCATTGCAGAGACAGATAAAGGAAGATATAAGAGGGGTAGTCGAACTTCCAACAAACTTCTAACTTATTTGTGGGCTGTTTATGGTCTGTCGGGGGGTGGAGCCATAGGAGGCATTCCGCCGCCGGCAGGACCCCGGCCGGGGTCGGCTCCTGATTCTATCATTTCCTGCATTTTAGCGGCGCGACCTTTAGCCTTCAGGTCGCCCATTTTGTTTACGCGAATGGTACAGGTGAGCATGAAATAAGTCGGCAACGTATTGTATTTGGCGTATGTGATCGAGTTGTCGCTGATCGTTTGCACGATGTTTTTGCGCTGGTGCAGAATATCATACACATTAAGCGCTAATGTGGCAATCGACCATGTTTTCTCAATCGAGGCATTCAGTATCACTTCATTCACATCGCTCAGGTCGTAGCCGTAACGAGCCGTGTAACCGCAATCTGCGGCTATGTTCCACGATTTGGGCAAATGGAACACTACATCACCTGTTATTCCCCAGTTAAACACATGGCTGGTATTGGATGCCGCTAAGTTGTTGTTGGTATAACTATATGTCACATTACCCCTTACGCCCACATCGGCAACCGAATGTGTGAAACGCAAGGAGGCGTCTTCGCTTGCCTGCAAGTTGCCCGTGAGTGACCTTGAGCCCAGTGTAACGCTGTTGGCGGCTATCATTGTTTCAATCTCGCCGGTTGTCAATCCGCGTTGTACGTATGCCACGCGCTGGTTGTACGAGATAGTTGTGCGGGTGTTGAACTGGAACAGTTTGTTGTAGAACGGTGTGTTGTACATCAGATCGCCGCTTACATTCCATGGCAACATATCGGCATTCACCGTTTGCTGGTATTGTTTGCCGGTTTGATCATACAGGGTATTGTTCACTAGAGCGTTCTGAGTGAGCGTGCCGCGTACACCCGTCATGATGGAGGAGAACCTGTCCTGGTTGAACTTGCTGAACATGAACTGCAGGTTGTGTGCAAAAGCAGGATTGAGCGCGAGGTTACCAATTGTTTCACGCATGGCGTTGGAGTTGTTGCGCACAGGAATCATCTGTGTGATAGACGGTTGCGATGCTTTGCCCTGATAATTGATACGGGCAAACTGTTTCTTGCCGAACTTGTATTTGAACCTCACTCTCGGTGCAAAATGCAGCGAATAGACGGTCGTGTCGCGCAGAAGAACTCCGCCATAAGTGGTCAGGCTGTGCGTTTGAGTAGCCAGACCTCGCACGCCTACCGTCAGGTCGATTTTCTCGCTCACCCAGCGATAGTTGAGTTCCAACTGCTCGGTGTAATAATGGTTGCCAAGATTGTTGGAATAGGTTGAGTCGAACGCAAACGCATTTATCGTGCTGTCCATCGAGTATTGGTCTTTATGGCTTGTGCGGTTGCGTCCCTGCACATCTGCTGCGATTTCTATCAAGTGGTTATTGCCATACACAGGCTCCACATACGACATTTTGAGCGAATAGGAATGGCTGTTGTTGCCGGAGTTGGTAAACTGGTTCACGCTGTTGGTGCCTGTAGCCAGCGTGCGGTTGTAGCCTGTAGTGCTACCAAAAGCGTATTCGCCTTTGACAGTGAGTGCGCGGCCTTTCTTGCGGAACTTGTGGTTATAGGTAATCTTGGCGCCTGCGTTCACCTCACGCGTGGAATCTATCTTGGTCTGGTCGCCTTCATTAATCAGTACGGAATCCTGATAATAGGTATATGTCTGCGTGCTGGAGGAGCTGTTCGACGTATAGGACAGAGCAGGCTGGATGATTACTTTGTTCATCGAATCAATCTGGTACTCCCATTCAAAGCGCAGGTTTACATCCCATGCTTTGCTGATTTTGTCAGAGAGGTTGGAACTGAGGTACTTGCTGTTGCCGGCATATTCTGTTTTGTTCTGCTCGGATTGAGTGCTGTTATAGGCATGATTGAGTGCTCCGTCACCTCCGAACACCATCCTGGTATTCTTGTCGCGTTGCGTAACACGGCTTGTGAGGTCAATATTGGTGTTCACGCCTAATGCTTCCGACCATGTGATGCCTGAGTTGGAACTGCTGCCCATCGCCTGGCGGCCACGCCCCATCCGCACTTCGTTGGTGTTGTTGGCACTACCAAGGACGGTTGTCTGGGTGTTCCCGAGAAGGATGTTGGTGAAAATGTTGGCGTTATAGCGGAAATCGTCTTCAAAGAAATGTTTCGTGCGTCCGGCCGGCGTGGCTCCATAAGCCGGATCTCCGTAGTTGAACCAGCGGCCGTTAGTTGTGACCATATCCGCGCCTAATGCTCCCGTGTATTTGCCGAATACGCCGCGCTGTTTGTTTTTCTTGAGCGTCAGGTTGATGATGCGTTCACCCTCATCGTCGTCAAAGCCCGTGAGTTTGGCCATTTCGGACTTCTCGTCGATGACTTGCACTTTTTCAATCATGTCCGCCGGGATGTTCTTGGTAGCGGATTGTACATCGTTGCCAAAAAATTTCTTGCCGTCTATCCGTACCGCGGTTATACTCTCGCCGTTGACGGTCACGTTTCCTTCCTTATCCACGGTAACGCCGTTCATCTTCTTCAACAGGTCCTCTACCATCGCGTTCTCACTCACTTGGTATGCCGCAGTATTGTATTCGATGGTATCGCCCTTGACAGTCATCTCTGCCGCGTGGCCTTGCACCTGTAGCTCCTGTAGTGCCTGCACTTGTTCCTTGATACGGATGGTCTTTAGCGTTACATCTGCATCTTTGACTACCACCGCCTGTTTTTCTTCTTGATAGCCAACCGACGAGATACCGACGACATACCGTCCGGGCACTACATTATTCAAGCGATAATAGCCATTCATGTCGGATTGTGCCCCTTGGATGAAGTTACTATCCCGGAACAATTGAATAGTGGCCATCTCAACGGGCTCGTTATCGCTGGCAGAAAGCACCCGACCACTAACGCTATACTGCGCATTGGCGCAGACACATGTTAGCAGCAATATAGTGAAAATGAACGGACGCATGGTTTATTCGTGCTGATAGCAACCTGCATCAGGTTTCTGTAAAGAACGGGAAACACCATTCCTGTCTGCGGGATAGGGCAGGGCAGTTATACTGTCGCCGATACCGATAGCAGGGCTCAGGCTGTCAAGACGGAAATCGTAATATACATATTTCTTGTATTCGTAGAAATCATTACGGAAGACAGCATTACTGTCGTTTTTTTGCCAGTAGATGTTGTCTTGGGCATGCGGTATGCGCAATGTGTCCGTTTTCAGGTAATTGCCAAGGAAAATACCAGGGTAATATTGGTCAAACGGAGTGGCGACTACCAATTGGTCTTTTTGATAGCCGGTAATGATGCTGTTATAGAACGAGGAGGTCGTCTTAGGACCTGTCTTTTGCAGGTTGTCAATAAACACGGCTGCCGCATCTTCCTTGGCTACCGATTGTATCCGGATGGTAGTGTAACCGAAATACGAAGCTATCGTGGAATGGATAAAATCATGTGTACCGCCTGAACAATAGACACAGTATGAAGCGCAGTTGCTGATTTCTGTGTTTACCACCGTCGCATCCGTGTTAACCAACACAAGCCCATATAGCGAGTGGTTGTGTATTCTGCATCCGTTCATTGTTAATTCGGGCAGACGGTCGTTGCACGTACTATAGGCGTACAATCCTACATTTCCTGATAATATATCCACATATTGCAACTGATACGTACGCGGTACTTCTGTCTGTAGGTAGATGCCGTCCCAACTGCCGGCTGCATACAAATAGGGCACACTGTCAAACAATCGGTCTAACCGGTCACCGCGGATGGTAATAGGCTGCGCATGAGTTCCTATGGCTGTCAGGTCTCCTCCGATATACAATGCGGCGCCATTATGCATATAAATCGTTGCGCCGGCATCCATGGTGACGTTGCCGGTAACTATCACAGTGTCAAATAACAAATATGGCTTGTCGGCTATGAAATGATATGTTCTGTATTGCTGTCTTCCGCCTTTGATACCTAGCCGCTCTACGTCCTGGCTATAGGCTTCCAGTGTAACTGATTGCGAGCTGCCGGTCTGCAAATGAAAGTGCAGTTGGTCTTCTGTCAATACTGCGTCATCGACTCCTGTCTGCCCGAAATCGGTCACTCTTACAAAGACGAACAGACTGTCTCCTCCATAAATCGGCAAATCACTCAATCGGCTCAGATCCTGCTCGCCGTCGATATTCACTTTGAATGCTTCTCCGTCATCCATCCATACGCGGTCGATGACGACTGCTTCTTTGTTCGGATTGTAAACCATTAATTGCAACGTGGCCGAGCCTTGTTCCGTCAGCACAGTGTCGAAACACAACGTGTCACATGAAAAAGCCAGTTTGGCTTCGGGATCCGAACTCGGCTGATACTCACGGCATGACGTCAAGACACCTATGCATAATATGATTAGGAGAAGTTTGCGCATTTATTCGAAATTGAAAGTCAGGCATATGCAATGGTTGGTCATCCTTGAGATAGCATTGGTATAAAAACTGTTCTCGGCTATCAGATTCGGATGTTGGTCGGCAGGGCACAACTGGTTGGCAAAGCCGATGCGGTAAGTCAGCTCCGGACACCATTTGAACCACTGAAAATACAAATCCACGCCGAATCCTACTTCGCAGAAATAATCCATCACATTCATTAATACCGGTTTGTTCTTGTCACGGCTGACGTTGAAACTGACACCGCCTCCTGCTATTACATACGGGCGGTAGTTACCTTCACGTTCAGCGGAGAATTTCAGATATAATGGCAAATAAACCGGCATGTACATAATATCCATAGTGCTGCCAAAACCGGGATTTTCTTGGGTATGAACAGGGTGATTTTCATTCGATGCCTTGTAACTGATCGTACGGCTGGAGAACTGCATACCGGGACAAAAACGCAGGTTCAGAAACTTGCATAATCTCAGGTCGGTCACAAATCCTACATGAAAACCGGGCATTACACTGCTCACTCGTGCGTGCAACGTATCTGTTTGCCCTGGTTGCATTTGGATACTTGCCTCGCTGTCGGTTATACCGAAACTGGCGAAATTCACTCCCAACTGAAAGCCGAAATGGAATAACTTCTCATCTACATACGGCTGGTTCATGCCCACTTGTGCCATGGAGCTCATGCTCATCAAGCCCAGCAATGATACTATGATTACTCTCTGAATTTTCAAAATATCAACTGTCAATTGTCAACTCTTAGAATTCATTTGTTGTAGTATTGTTTCCGCTGTCGTCACCCATATCCTCAGTGCCTCCGCCTGCATCATCTCTATTCCAGTGTTTCGATTGATTATTGCCGAAATTGTAGGTCAGTGTCAGGCTGATTGAGCGGCTGTGCCAGCGGTTCTCGCTGAATTGCCAGAATCCTTCGCCCCACGTGGTATTCCGGCGTGCACGGCTGTCCAGCAGGTCTCGTACGTTTAATGCCAGCGCCAGTTGTTTGTTGAGGAACGTATGTCTCAAACCCACATCCAGCGAATAACTATGGCTTGTCGTTCCTTGAGCCACTACCCGCGGTGAGCGGTAGCGTCCGCTGATCTGGCCGGAGAAATTCTTGGTGAACATAAACTGCGTATTGATACGTACAGATCCGGCAAAGATATTTTGCAAATCCAAATCTACAGGAATCTTCGTGCCTTGGTGCATGATCGTGTCATGCACTGCCGACACGTTGTTCCAATAGAAGTTGGCACTGGTTGTCAGTTGCAGCACTTCTCCGAACAAACGGTTCTTAGCCACCACCTCGATACCTAAATCCTGGCGTGTGGAGATGTTGAGGTAGGTGTTCTTCATCACCTCGCCGTCCATGTATTTGATATTCTGCACGGCTCCCTCTCTGTATCGCCAGAACACGCCTGCGCTCAGCGTGTGTCGTTCCCAGGTCTTCAGATAGTTCAGCTCTAAGTTGTTCGAATAGGCGGGCAATAGATCCACGTTTCCATAACTGATATTCGTGCTGTCGCTGAAATCCATACGAGGATTGATCTGATGACCCCACGGACGGTTGACGCGTCGGGTGTAGTTGAGTTGCAGTTCATGTCCGCCGCCGAAATCGTAGCTGATGTACGCGCTCGGGAACAATTGGAAATAGGCGGTATCCTTCTTGTTGGGATAAGCGGCATAAGCGTCCTGCTCTGTTCCGGAATTGTCCTTGTAATACGATTCCAAATGACGCATGTAATACTCGCCGCGAAGTCCCACCTGAATCGACAACTTGTTCCAGAAACGGTTGCCGTAAGTCACGTAGAGCGCGTGGTTTTGTGTCAGACCGTTGAATCGGGTGTAGTAGGGGAAAAGCTCGTCTTCCTGACCGCTGATGATATTATGTGCATCAGCGTTGCTGCCGTTCCAGCCGCGCGTGTAGTTGTATCCGGCTTCCAGCTTGCTCATTGCAGTCGGTTTCCATTCGTAGTCGGCTTTTATCTCTATGCTCTGGTTGTCGTTGTAGTTCGTCTGGCTCTGATACGTTGTATCTGTGCCGGACTCGTCAAACTGCTGGTAATCAGTTTCTTGGTTCCAGGCGAAATTGTTGTACGTACCGCTTACCATCAATTGGTGTTCATCCATTTTGAAGGTGTAGTCCAAGGTGGCATTACCACCGGGATGCCAACCTTTGCCGCTCTGCTCTCGTGTGTAGTTGCGGTTTTTCGTGGCGTCCAGATAGTCCTCAAAGATATAATTGCGCACGTTTCTGCTGTATTGGTTCATCACTCTGGGTTCGCTCACCATACCGAATCCGCTTACGCCCAGCGATGAATACTGGCTCAGCCGAATGTTCAATCCCGCGCGGGCAAATACTCCGCCGCCGCGGTTCGTTTGCTGGCCGTTCTGTAGCAAATGGCTGTTTATCAGCGTACTGTCGAGTTTCGCTGTGCCTGTACCGCTTAGGTTGTAACGGTCGGTTTTGCTGCCGCCGTTGCTGATGTGATAGCGGTACCCCACGTTGAAATAACCATCCACACGCCCGGCATTGAAATTGATATTAAATCCTATATTGCCTCCGGGAGGCACATTCCACGGAGCTGCCAAGGCGTACTCTATGCCTGCTTGAACAGAGCCGTAGTAGCCGGCTTTACGGTCCTCTTTCATCACCAGATTGATGATGCCGGAAGAACCTTCAGGCGAGAATTTGGCGGATGGGTTGGTGATCAGCTCTATCTTCTCAATCGTGCCGGCTGGCATCTGTTGCAGCACTTGAGCGCGGTTCTCGCTGTTCAAACCTGCCGGCTTGCCGTTGATCCAAATCTCTACATCCTCCGAGTTACGCAGGCTGATGTTCCCCTCTTGGTCCACATCTACGGATGGAATATTCTCCAGCACTTCGCTTACGCTTGCTCCGGCGGACGCTATGTTCTGGTCCACGGTGAATACTTTCTTGTCCAGCTCAAACCGCATCGAGCTGTTCTGACCTACTACTTCCACTTCACTCAGCGTTTGGGTATCCTCCTTGAGATAGACGCGTCCGATGTTGATGTCTGTACCTGCCACGGTTACCTCGCGCTTCTGCTCGCTGTAGCCCATAAAACTGACAGCAATCACATATTTGCCGTCATTCAACTTGATGGAGAAAACTCCGTCCGCATCGGTGATAGTACCCGTCACTATTTCGGACGGCTGATCACTGATGGCTGAAGGCTTAGCCACACTCACGTTGGCGAAATCAATGGGTTGGCGTGAGGAGGTGTCATACACACGCCCGGTAACAATGCCGTCGCCACGGGCTGTTACAGCCAGGGCAAGCACCATAATCAACAGACTATTTCTTTTCTTCATGAGCTAGCAAATAATCTACGGCCATTTTGTAGCCGTCTGTTCCTTTTCCTATAATACTCCGCGCACATACGGGCGTGAGCAGACTCACACGCCTGAAATCCTCACGCTGGCTAAGGTCACTGATATGTACCTCTACTACCGGCACTTCGCTCTCATCTACAGCATCTCGTAATGCCACACTTGTGTGAGTGTATCCGCCTGCATTCAGCACAATCCCCGAACATTCTGACAGCTGACGGCTGATTGCTGATGGCTCATTCGCTTCTTGAATCCAGTCTATCAAATCGCCTTCGTGGTTCGATTGTTTATACACGAAATGCACGTCCGGCCACGCACGTTGGATAACCAGCAAAATTTGTGCCATAGATGTGGAACCGTATATCTCGGGCTTGCGAAGTCCCAAACGGTTGAGGTTCGGACCATTCAAAATAGCAATTTTCTTCATGGCAAAAAATATACGATTATTAAGATTTTCCGTTATCGGGACTATGTCGGATGTAAATCGGGGTTTTATCGGAGGCAAATCGGAGGTTGACAGGGCTAAAATATGCTCTGAAAAATGTACGATTATTAAGGGTACTTCTAAAAATTC
>FLNW01000015.1_pt1 | contig 16892 bp, 9 predicted proteins | sample 1140371 | NCBI WGS metagenome assembly FLNW01 (sample SAMEA3878170, study PRJEB12797) | bioreactor metagenome | biome: Moose rumen | place: Sweden | collected 2011-10
ATCTACCTGATCCCCTCCGTCGTCATCGACTATTATGCCCGCGACAGCATCGGGAAGGTATCCAAAATGTTCTACCAATACGGCCTTTTCAAACCGTTGGTGAACAAAAAATTAGGAAATCCGGCCACTGTGCGACAGTTTTTCCCACCCCTGTTTGTGGTTGGGCTAATCGGCGGATTGCTGCTCAGTTTTGTGCATCCCATATTCCGCATCCTATATTTGGTCGTGCTTGCCCTTTATTTATTTTTGGCTATTTATTTTAGCGTCAAGCAGTTCAAGGATTTGAAGAGAATATTCCTGCTAATGAGCACATTCGCCATCATCCATGTGAGTTACGGGTGGGGATACTTGTGCGGTTTTGTAAAATTGATGTTAAAACGGAACCTTACGGCCGATTCGAACCACTAACCCGTTGTTCTAATCACAATCGAAATCCTCTATTTTTTCAGCACTGGATTGCAAGGGTATATGCGCGTGTAATTGGAGATCTTTTATGAGCAGAAAGCCATGCGTTCCGTCATTCTTCCCTCCATGTTTATGTCAATATGGGAACCGAAGGAATCTTACTCCCTATTTCAAGATATTACGAATCGTTTGGCAAATATCCTCCACGCCGAACCCCACCTCGTGATAGAGGCTTGGAATGTCGCCGTGCGAGATGAAGCGGTCGGGAAGGGCCACATGATGCAGCCGGTTGGACAAGTTTCGCTCTTCCAGAAATTCGGCCACGGCGGAGAACAGGCCGCCTTTTTCGGTACCATCCTCAACGGTGAGCCATATCGGATACGCTGCAGCTAACTTGGTCAGCACTTCTTCGTCCAGCGGTTTAAGAAAACGCACATTCAGATGGGCAGCGTTAACATTCTCTTTTTCAAGTTTTTCCAATGCTGTATGGACATTATTTCCCAAGGGGCCTAAGGACAGCACGAGCACATTCTCGCCCTCGCGCAGGAGTTCGGCCCGGCCAATGGGCAGAACCTGGGGCTCGTTGTGCCAGTCGGCAAGCACACCGCGCCCGCGCGGATAGCGGATTACGAAGGGCAATCCGCCGTTCTTGGCGTTTCGGTAGGCCGTGAACATCATGTTGCGCAATTCGTGCTCGTTGAGTGGCGAAGCAATAATAAGATTGGGTACAGAGCGCAAAAAGGCCAGGTCAAACGATCCCTGGTGCGTGGCGCCGTCCTCCCCCACCAGACCGGCCCGGTCAACGCAGAAGATGACCGGCAGGTTTTGCAGGGCCACATCATGGATCACCTGGTCGTAGCCGCGTTGCAAGAATGAAGAGTAAATATTGCAAAACGGGATATAGCCTTCGGCGGCCAGACCTGCGGAGAATGTCACCGCGTGCTGTTCCGCGATGCCCACATCAAACACCCGGTCGGGGAACTCCGCGTCCATGATGGTAAGGGAGCAGCCCGTGGCCATGGCCGGCGTGACACCCACCACCTTTTCATCTTTACGGGCCAGCTCCAATATCGTGTGCCCGAACACATCCTGGAATTTCGGGGGCATCCCCGCGCAGTCGGGTTGGATAATCCGCCCCGTGTCCGGGTCGAACTTGCCTGGCGCGTGATAGACCGTCTGCTGCTTCTCCGCCATATCCAGGCCCTTGCCCTTGACGGTCAGCACATGCAGCAGCTTGAGCCCCGGCAGTTTCTTCAAATCCTGTAGGGTCGTTACTAAGCGGACCACATCATGGCCGTCGGCGGGGCCGAAGTAGCGGTAGCCGATGGTTTGGAACCAGTTGCTGCCGCCCAGCAGATAGCCTTTGAGTCCGTTGGCCATGCGGCTCAGCAAATCGGTGAAGCGGTTGGACTGCTTGGTGCGGAAGGTGAACAGGTTCCATATCCGGCTCTTGAACCGGTTATAGGCCGGCGACGCGGTGATGGAGAGCAGGTATTTGCTCATCGCGCCCGTGCTGTTGTCGATGGAGATTCTGTTGTCATTGAGAATCACCAGCATGTTCACGTCGCGGTAGGCGGCCTGGTTCATCGCCTCGAATGCCATGCCGCCCGTCATGGCCCCGTCGCCGATTACGGCGATGTGGTTGCGTGTGGTGTCGCCCTTCATCTTGGCGGCCATAGCCATGCCCAGGGCAGCGGAGATGGAAGTGGAGGAGTGCCCGGTGCCGAAAGCGTCGTACTCGCTTTCCTCGCGGCGCGGGAACCCGCTGATGCCCTTGTAGCAGCGGTTGGTGGCGAACCGGTCCTTGCGGCCCGTGAGGATCTTGTGCGCATACGCCTGATGCCCCACGTCCCACACCAGCCGGTCATGGGGCGTGTCAAACACATAGTGTATGGCCACGGTCAGTTCCACCACGCCGAGGCTGGAGCCGAGATGCCCGGGATGCCGGGCGGTCTGCTCGATGATGAACCGGCGCAGCTCCGCACACAGCTGGGGCAACTGGCTGACGGACAGCTTGCGCAAGTCCTCCGGTGTCTGTATGTGTTCCAGGTATCCCATCACTTGGCGAGCACTTGCCGGTAGAATCCGATCAGTTTCTTTGTGATCAGCTCGTTGTTATGGTGCATGGAGATGAAATCCCGCGCGTTTTCCGAGATGATGGAGCAGATGTCCGGGGTTTGGATGCACTTGTTGACCACGTTCAAAAAGTCCTCCGGGGTGTCGGCGATGAAAAGGTGCTTGCCGTTCTCCACCGCGAGGCCCTCCGCGCCCACGGAGGTGGTGACCACCACGCGGCCCAAGGCCATGGCCTCCACAATCTTCACGCGCACGCCGCTGCCCGACAGCAAGGGCACGACCATTATGTCGTGGTCGAGCATGAACGCGTTGGCGTCGGGCACAGCGCCCACGAATTCAACATTCTCGTCCTTCCGCTGCCGCAGACGCTCCGGCATCCCGTGCCCGGCCACCGTGAAACGCAGGTCGGGGTGCTCCTCCCGTATCTGCGGCCACACCTCGTCCAAAAACCACTCTATCCCCTCCAGGTTGGGCGACCAGTTCATGCTGCCTATGTGGCACAGCGCCGGCTTGTCTGACGCTATGAAGTCATCCTCCAGCACGTAATTCCTCATGTCTATGCCGAAAGGGATGACCTCCCCTATCACATCCGGGGCCGTCCGGCTGAAATACCGGAAGTCGGGCTCCGAAATGGTCATGTAGCCGTCCGTCTTCCGCAGTATGCCCCTCTCCACATCCTCCAGCTGGTTCTTGTTGATGCGGTACACCATCTTCATGATCAGGTTGGACTCGTTCTCGGCCAGCCGGTCCCAAATCTGATGCTCTATGTTATGGATACGGAGGACAATCCTGGCCTTGCTGTGTTTCCGGATAAGGTCTATGTAGGGGGTCACGTAAATGGACTCAAGATGGACAATGTCGAATTCCTCCTGTCTCAGCACGGCCTCGATCTTGGAGGCCATGCTCTTTGAGTTGAAACGCTCAATGTGGTACGATTTGTGACTGAACACCGAGCGCACGCCGTCCATTAACCGGGGTGTGGTGTCTATGAAGACGGAATCGAAACGGGTTTTCTGGGGATAGTCGGCGGGGAACGCGCCGGGGTCAACCGGGTGCTTCCGGGTCTCCACGGCAAGCACACGCACCTCCTGCCCGCTGTCTATCAGGCCCTGCGTGATGTTATGCATCGCGATGCAGCCGCCGTCCACCTGCGGCAAAGGGGGTTTATGACAAAGTTGAAGGACTTTCATATTTATTTTTTCGGAATGGGTTATACTGTTTAATTTTATCGGCGAAACGGGTATAGGTATCGGGCGAAAGCACCGCCGAGTCGGTGGTGGCGTGATACGTCAGGAACACACATATCGGGAAGAGCACAAACGAGGAGAGGAACATCCCGAACCACACCGGCATGGGGCTGTTTTTGGCTATCTTCTCGCCTATGATGGAGATGGCAAAATAAAAGGTGAAGAACACCACTGTGATCACCAGAGGGATTCCGATGCCGCCCTTCCGGATGATGGACCCCAGCGGGGCCCCGATGAAGAAGAACAGGATGCAGGCCAAGGACATGGAGAACTTCCGGAAGAACTCGATCTGGTAGGACCACAGGTAAGAGGTGTGGAACGATATGTCCTGGAAGGAGAACCGCACGGCAAACGCGGCCGAGCTCGAAAGGTTCTCGGCGTGGCGCATGACCTTTTGCGCCACATGGGTGTCCACCTTTGAGAGATCGTAGGGACGGGTCAGGGCCATGGTGTCAAACGCGGGGTTGTTCTGAACCATCGTGTTGTAAAAATAGAGACGGCCCAGAAGGGCGTTGGCGGAGCTCTGCACCTGGGTTTGGATTTCCTTCTTCAGCGTGTCGATTTTCTCGTTCAGCTGGTTGATGGACATGGCCGTGGAGTGGTTCTGGAACAGGCTCTCGTCATTGCTGCCCATGGCGGAGAACTCGGACAGGTCGAACCTCTTGTACTGCTTGCTGAACGTAGCCCGCGTCAGGGGGTACTTGTTGCGGACGGTGCGCCCCGAGGCGTAAGAGGCCTCATCCCAGAAAGAGCCGTCGTAGAGGGTGAAGATGATGTACTTCTTGTCGTCCGTCATCCTCATCGTGCCCGACTTGGCATACGTCACGGTAATGTTGCCGATATGTTTGGAGTGCTCGTAAATGAGGATGTCCTCAATCGTCTCCCCGTCAGGCTTCTTCTTGCCCACCCGGATGGTGTAGTTGTCGATGCCGCTGTAGAAGACTCCCTCGTCGATGTTGAAGGCGGGTTTCTGCTCCTGGATGTCAAAAAGCATCATCCGCAACTTGACGGCGGAGCGCGGGATCACCTCGTTGGAGAACTCAAACGCCACCACCGCAATCACCAGTGAAAGGCACGCCAGGGGCATCATCATCTGGCGGACGGAGACACCCGCCGACTTCAGCGCCACAATCTCATAGCGTTCGCCCATGTTGCCGAAGGTCATCAGGGAGGCTAACAGCACGGCCAACGGGAAGGCCATGGAGGTCAGCGTGATGGAAGCGTAAAACATGAGTTTGAGCAGAACACTGATCTCCAAACCCTTGCCGACCAGCTCATCCAGCCATTTCCACAGAAACTGCATCAGCAGGACAAACAAGGCCACAAAGAAAGTCAGGACAAAGGGTCCGAGGAAGTTCTTACACAGGTAGCGGTTGATGATTTTCATGGTGACACAGCGATCTTAGTAGTCACCAAGGGTCACGGGCAGTTGTGCGAGCGCGGCCTGCGCCTGCTCGTCATTGGGGGCGCTGCCGTGCCATTTGTGCGTGCCTTCCATGAAATCCACTCCCTTGCCCATCTCCGTCCTCATGATGATGGCTATGGGTTTGCCCTTGCGGGCCAGGGTCCGGGCCAGGGTGAGCGTCTGCACGCACTTCTTCATGTCGTTGCCATCGGTTTCCAGCACCATCCAGTCAGACGCCTCGAACCGGGCCCTCAGGCGCCCCAGGTGGCAAACCTGCCGGGTGGGTCCGTCAATTTGCTTGCCGTTGTTATCCACCGTGACGATCAGGTTGTCCACCTTCTTGGCTCCGGCGAACATGACGGCCTCCCAGATCTGGCCCTCCTGCAGCTCGCCGTCGCCGGTAAGGGCAAACACGAGATGCGGGTCCTGATTGGCTTTCTTGGCCAGGGCCGCGCCTATGGCCACAGAAACCCCCTGCCCTAACGAGCCGGAGGCCACGCGGATGCCGGGGAGCCCCTCCACGGGGGTGGGGTGCCCCTGCAGGCGGGTGTGGAGCCGCCGGAATGTGGCCAGCTCGGACACGGGGAAATAGCCTCTGCGGGCCATCACGCTGTACAGGACCGGGGTGATATGGCCGTTGGAGAGAAAGAACATGTCCTCTCCCTCCCCCTCGCGGGTGAAACGGGCCGGGTCAATCTCCATGACCTGGAAAAAGAGGGCCGTCAGGAAGTCCGCGCAGCCCAGCGAGCCACCGGGGTGCCCTGACTGTGCGCCGTGTACCATTCGGATGATGTCGCGTCTCACTTGAGCCGCCACGTCTTGCAATTCTTTTAAATCCATAATATTGGCGTTTTTACAAATTCCTACAATTCAATGGAGGCCGCAATCCGGGCCGCGATCTCCCGGAAACGGTCGGGCGTGACCTGCACCCGGGCAGCCTTGAAGTCCAGGTCGCCCACCCCGTTGATGGGCACCAGATGGATGTGGCTGTGGGGCACGTCCAGTCCGATGACGGCCACACCGACGCGGTTGCAGGGTATTGCCTTCCGGATGCCGGCGGCCACCTTCTTGGCAAAGACCATCATGTCGCCGAGCATCTCGTCGGGCAGGTCGAAAATATAGTCGTTCTGCATTTTGGTCACCACCAGGGTATGGCCCTCCGCGAGCGGGGAGATGTCTAAAAAGGCAAAGAAACGGTCGTCCTCGGCTATCTTGTAGCAGGGGACCTCGCCTTTGATGATTTTGGTGAAGATAGTGTCTTCCATGACTTCGTGGGTTAACGTGAGACTTCCAATATTTCAAACTCCATAGTGCCGGCCGGGGCCTGCATGGTGACCACATCGCCCTTGGAGTTGCCGATGAGCGACTTGGCGAGCGGGCTGGTGACGGATATCTTGCCCGCCTTGAAGTCCGACTCAGACTCGGGGACGATGGTATAGGTCATCACCGCGCCGGTGCTGACGTTCCGTACGGTGACGATGGAATAGATGAGCACCTTGGTGACATCGATTTTAGACTCATCCAGCACGCGGGCCTTGGAGATGAGGTTGCGCAGGTTGGCGATTTTCAGCTCGAGGAGGCCCTGCGCCTCCTTGGCCGCGTCGTACTCGGCGTTTTCCGACAAGTCGCCCTTGTCGCGGGCCTCGGCAATGGCCTGGGATATTTTGGGGCGTTCTACCGCCTCAAGCTCGTTCAGTTCTTTCTTCAAGGCGTCAAGCCCCTCCTGTGAATAATATTTGATATCTTCCATGACAGTGGTTTTTTATTACATAAATAGAAGAGGCTTGTGCAAGCCTCTTCTATTTTATTAAAAAAGGGTTAAGCGTTTTTACAAGGTGAATTTAAGACCGATATAGTGGTTTCCTTTCCATTTGTTGGTGAACCGGTAGGCATAATCGATATAGATCCGGCTGCCGGTGTTGCCCTTCTTCAAGGGAATTACACAGGTGGCGCCAACGGAGGGTCCGGCGAAGAAGGAGTCGGAGTTGAACAGTATGGTGGAGAGCATCTGCGATTCGGCGCCGTTCTCGTCAAACACGGTCTCTTTCTGGCGGGTGACATTCTCCAGGGCGTAGCCGGCGCGGACCATGAAGTAGTTCATGAAACCGTACTCCAGGCCAATCGCGAAGATATCGCGGCTGTAGGAGTTGGCGATGAAGGAGCCGGCGAGGGTAATCCGGTGCTTGGCGTCGTCACGGGTCAGGCCCTCCGCCTCGAGGTCCTCCTTGGACATGGAGGCATACTCGCCGCCGAAGAACAGGAAGTCGTAGGACACGCCTATGGCCAGCAGCGCGGGCATCTCAAACTCTGCGGAACGGACCGAAAGGGTCTGCTCCACGGTGGTCCCGTTGATGACACCGGTATAGCTCGTGCCGTCGCCCTTGTAGCTCATCGGGAGTCCGATGTTCTTCAGGGTCACACCAATCTTGAAATTCTCGAACTTTCCGGCGATGTACTGCACACCGGCGTCGAGCGCGAAGCCCGTGGCGTGCAGGTCGGAAATGCTCTCGTTGATGATTTTCAGGGTGACGCCGCCCTTGATGAAGTTGTTGAAGGACTTGGCGTAATGCACGCCGATGTACATCAGGTTCGGGCTGAACGTGCCGAGGCCGCCTTCGGGCTGGGCCACCGTGGTGATGTCCACATTACCGAAGCCCATGGAGAAGAAGGAGACGCCAATCACGCCGAAGTCTTTGCCCTTGCGTCCGAGATGCTGGGCGAACGCCAAGGAGTTGATGCCGATGCCGGCCTTGGAGCCCACCAGATACTGGGTGCGGTTGAAACTTAACTCCGTCTTCTTGACAAAAGTCAAACCGGCGACATTGGAATATACAGACTCCAGGCCTCTGATCTCAGCGATTCCGGCATTGGCCATACCATTGGTCCGCGCCCAGGGGTCAATCAACAAATGGGATGCGCCAGCCTGACCGGAACGGTCCCTGTTGCCTGCCCAGACGTTGGAGGTGCCAACGGCAAGCAGGGCAAGCACCGTGCAAATTATTAACGATTTAAATATATTTTTCATATTTCTCTGTTTTTACGAATTAATAATTTTAGAAACCATTCAAGTCGGTAGGACGCATGGCACAGAAGAACTTGAGGGTGCGCTCGCCGATGCCCGGCGCCTTCACGTGGATGATGTAAACACCACCGGCAATCGGAATGTTGGCGTGGTTCTTCAAATCCCATTGTACAAACGAGGAACTTGCATCACCCTTCGTGAGGGTCCGGATCAGAGTACCGTTGACGGTGTAGATGGAGATGGTACAGTTGGCGGGCAGATTCACGATGCGCACATAGTTCTGCAACGCGTTCTGCTCATACTGGGAGAATCCGTAGTACGGGTTCGGAACAATGTTAATCTCGTCCAGAAGCGTCTGCATGGTCTCCTCAGACTTGGTCACCTCCGTGGGAACCAGGTTCTTGGTGGTGAACTGGTACATCGGGTAGCCGTCGTTCTGGGAGGCGTTGGGGGCACTGGACGGGTCGTCATACCAGCGCGAAGAATAGCGGTAGTACGGACGGGTGACCCGGATTTTGAGGGTGGCCTCGTTCGACAACCAGTTGTCCTCCTGCCTGTAGGCCGGCATGGGTATGCTCGTCCACATCACATTGTTGAACAATTGCATCTTGACCCTTTTACGGTCCAGATTCCTTAAGTTTGAGCTGACATTCTCGATCTGGTCGAACTTGGCACGCAGCCAGCGACCCTCATCGTAAGGTCCGCACTCATAGTAGGGATACGTAAGATTGTCATTCCCCTGGAATGTGCCTCCGCCGAATGAGCCGACATGCACATATCCGCCGTCATTATAATTGCGCTTATATTCCCGGGTGTTGCTGGAAATGACTGACTTGTAGTATGAGCTGCACGTGTTGCCGGAACTGCCCACAATATAGACATAGTGGCGACCGCCATTCAAAGGCTCTCCGTATTCAATTCCATAGTAATCACGGAATTCATTGTATCTTGTAATAGACAACTCGTACGGATTTCCGTCTTCATCCACAAGCAACTCATGAGTGTCAGGGTCTTTGGCATAAGTATATACTGAAGTCGGGTTGAAAATCATGTCGTTGCCGTTGTTCAACGTGTCCTCGGAATTCTCGGCGAACATGATGTTCAACCGCTCGCCGGTCTCCACATTGATGGCATAGCCGGGGAACCAGCCCATGCCGGTGGTACCACTATTGTCAGGTCTTCCGTCTTTGCCAACAGACGGGCATTGCTTGGGCTCATGACGGATGTTCTGGTAAGTCTGCCCCTCGAATGTCTGGTTGACCTTGAAACCGTTAGACGCCTTGCCTGAACCGGATTCAAGGACGACGCAACGCGTCCACTTGCTTTGGTCCGGGGTCAGGACAATGTCAACAGAGTACAGATTTGACATGGTCTGATTGTAGCCCGGACAGTTATCGCCTGAGGACAGGTCCGTGAAGGTGAAGTAGGAATATGCCAAATAAGGTACTGTCTCCTGCGAGGTCTCGTCCGCGCAAATGAACTTGGCCTGAGGGCCGCCGTCGTATGGGGAGGAGAGGACGTAGGGGGACCAGGTTCCGTTTATGACGCTCTCAAATTGCTGCTGGGGATCCTTGAAGGCCCGCGTCGGCTCGGAAGTTTGCATACCATATTGGTTGACACCGCCGGGCAGATTTATGATGGAGCACATGTCCTCGGTTCTCCAGACCATATAGTCCGCTTCCGCACCCGTCTGTCCTCCGGCGTCCTCCCACTTGCCGGACGCCTGCTGGCCGGAGTGAATCCAGTTGTTCGGGTAGTCACCCTCGCCGTCTATCACGCCCGACAGCCACTGATTGTCCCCATCGAATGTGATCTGGGAGCCGATGAAGTCCACCTGGCCGTACCACATCTTGTTGACGTAGTTATGGCCGCCCAGGTCAGACACCAAGTAGTTGTCCACATTGGACTGGTGGAACTGGAAGTCATAGTTCTTGATGGAGATGGAGATGCCCAGGTCCGGGAAGAGCTGCTCGTTGGTCATGGAAATGGGCATACTGGCCGTGAACTCCCTGTCCAGTCCCAACTCCTCAAGCTCCTCATCGGACACCTCGTCGGAAATGATGAGCTTCCACTCGGTGCTGTCGTTGACATCCTCGCTCACACTGTTCGGCAGGAACTTGATGTAGTAATCGTATGGCTTCACCTGCAGCGGGTCAACCACCTTTATGCTCAAAGGACCATAGTTGTTCTTGTATTGGATGTTGTTGTAGGTGTTGTTGGCCAGGATGGCATCGCGCGACTCATCGGTCATATCCAGGAAGAATCCGCCGTTGCCATGTCCCTCGAGGCGGGTAATCATCGGCTGGTCACCATACGTGCTGTTCACAAGGTTCTCCACGCTCTTGTGCGGGATTCCCTTTACCACCTGGATGTTGCGACGGCCCGCGAGATAGGGGGTCTTCTGGCCGTCCAGGTAGTCGGCGTCCATCTTGAACTCCTTGTACTGGTTATAACCGTAGGCAATCACCATGAAATAGTACTCCTTGTGGTTGACCAGGTTCTTGTTGGAACCGGTGGCGAACTTGTCCTCCAGCACTCTCAGGGAGTGGAAGATGCCCTTGTTGCTCCCGTTCACCATTTCGGTGGCCACGGAGGCGCCAACCGCGTCGTTGTAAATCCAGTTCACCAACTGGCCGGCCTCGTTCTCGATGTCGCACTGGGCAATCAGGATGGCCTTGCTGAGGTCACCGATGTCGGTGGCGCTGACGGAGGCGTTGGCCACCTGGTAGATCTGATAGCCCTCGAATTTATATTGTCTCTGCTCGGTCGTCAGGGAATCCTCCGTGACGGAAGGCACCTGGCGGACGATGGTGTCGGGTGTGGCGTCCTGATGGTAGGCGAAAATCGTGTCGTTCACGTATGTCGTGTACTGGAGGGTATGGGTAATCTGCGGATCCAGCTCGCAATAGGTCTCATGCCAGTTGTTGCTGTTGCGGTCCTCGTTAGACAGATAGAGGATCAGCTCGTTCTCCAGCTCGCGGATGGTCATGTCGGGGGCGTCGGGGCCGTCGAGGGTCTTGAAGCAGTTCTCGAAGAGGGACTGGCATTTGTCATCCGCAATCTTCAGCAAGTCAACGGAGGCCTGGGCGCCGCCCTGGGTGGCGCGTGCCCAAGGGATACCCACGGTGATGTAGTTCACGGAGCCGGGCTTCAGTGTGAAGGGGCCGGCAGACTGCATGAAACGGCGGTCGTATGGGGCGTTACCCTCATTGGCCTCAGTCCAGCCTCCATCCTTGTTATAGTTCGGGTCTATACCTTTCGTGCCCCAGTTACAAACATCCGTGGTACCCGGGAACATAAAGTCACAATAGATAGTGCTCGTGTGAACGGCGTTACCGCCAAATGTCATCTTGGTGTTGTCTTTCCAAATACCTTGCAGCATCTGATAGTATTCGCTGGCAACGGAGGGGTCGCCGTTGATCGGGTTGCTGTCGTTGTTATGGTACACGAAACGGCGCATGCCGAAACGTTCGTTGTCCACGATGCTGTCGCCGAAGTTCACGCCGTTGATGGCCATCTGGTCCAGCTCATAATCGCTGTTCAGGAACCTGGCGCAATAGCCCACCTCGGAGGCGCTGTCCGCGTAGAATTTCGGGTTGTCGCGGTTGTCGGGATCCATGTAGGGGCCCTGGAAGAAGTCAACGCCCACCGCGGGGGGCTGGTCGCCGTACGCCCAGGTCTGGCCGCTGCCGTCCACGTTGTTGCCGTTGTAGCAGTAGCCCAGGCCGCGGCCCACGTCACAACCCACATAGTCGTCGTAGGCATAACCCAGGTCGGGGTCCACCCACTGGGAGAAGTAGGTCTGGGTCAAGGTGTAGGTGGAGCGGTTGATAATCTCGTAGGAGTAGAAGGTCATGTTGTTCAGCTCGTCGTTGGTGGAGAAGCCGAAGCACTGGCCGCGGATCTCCAGCCCGATGGGGCTGCCTTGCGATTCGGTGTGCGCGCCGCCGTTGTCGTTGAAAATCCAGAACAGGGTGGCGTCGCCCTTGAGCACATGGTCGGCATAGATCATGCCGTTGGAGCGCCGGTAGTCGTATTGGAACTCATCGGAGCCGGAGCCGCCGTAATTCTGGCGCTCGGTCCAAAGGTCCTCCGGTGTTCTGGGCAGCTGGTGCGCGGCCGCGCGGGCGATGTTGTCCTCGGTCCACGGACAGAGGTCGTTGTTGATGTCATAGTACGGGTAATCGCCGTTCTCGGGGTCGTAGATCTCGTTGCCGTTCACGTCCTTGAATGGGGCGAGGTAGTAGGAGTAGCCCTCCTCGCCGTGGGCGGGCCAGTTGGCGATGGAGGAGGGCATCACATAGCCGGAGGTGTTGTAGCTGGAAATGTGCTGGTCCACCTCCGCCCGTGTGATCTTGAAGTGCTTGTCGTACTTGAGACACATGGACTGCGTGGTGCTGGCGCCCGTGACTTTCAGAGGGCCGGTCCAATAGTCGTTGCCCACCTGTCTGAAACGTACCGCCGCTAACTTCAGGGTGCCGTTGGCGTCACGTCCGCCAATCCAGAGGGCGGCGCAGAACATGGAGGTCTTTCCGGAACCGGCGGGCACCTCATACTCGGCAAGTTCTTTGAACCACATCGTGCCGCCTGTCTCTATGTACGCGCGCACATTGTTCACCGTAAGCTCATTGGAGCTGGCGGCCGGCAAACAGACGGCGGATTCAGACTTCGGGGTGACGGGTTTATGCACTCCCTTAACTTTTTCCGCGTGCAGGGAGCCGAACACCATGCACACCATCAGGAGCGTCAGGCATAAAAATTTACTTGTGTTTTTCATATATACTTGTTTTTTTATTTCTAACCATTAAAAACCGAACTGGATACCCAAACTTGCCCGGATGGGGCGGCTGTAGTTGTAGGGGTTCTGAACTCTCATCTGATAATAGTTGATGAAGCCGGGCACATAAATCTGGTTGTTGATAGCCTGCTGGTACTCGGAGGCGGAGAGGTATCCGTCGTCGTCCGGGTTGCCGGTGTAGTCGTACACGGAAATGATGTTCTTGAAGTTGAACAGGTTCTGGATGTCCACATACACCGTCAGATAGCCGGGTTTCGCAGACTTGGCGTTGCCGTCCTTGTCCTTGGCGTTCTTGTTCAGGTTGAACACGAAGGTCTTGTCGATACGCAGGTCGCACTGGAACTGCCACGGCATGTTGGACCCGTACAGGGAACCGGCGATGGTGGAGGTGGTACCGTCCACATAACTGGAGTTCGGCGTGCTGGAACGGGTGTAGGGCGTGCCGGAGGCGGCGGAGAACAGCAGCGAGAATCCGGTGTTGGCCAGCCATTGGATAGTTTTGGTGGTCGGCTTGCCATCCACCATGACCGTCTTCTCGGAGGTGGGCCCCTCATAGTCAACACCGCCGTCGAAACGATAGTCGAGGTTCACACCAATGCGGTGCCTCTGGTCGAAGCTCAGGTTGGCGAGGGTCCTCAGGTTGGGCTGGTTGGCGGCCAGGATGGACAGCTGCGAGGTGGAGCTGGAGCCCGTACCCTTGGCATACTGCAACGTGTAGTTGGCGGAAAGGGTCAGGTTGTGCGTGCGGTTCATCTTGTAGGCTAAGGTGAAGCCCTGCACCGTGCCGAAATCGATGTTCTTGTAAGAATAGTAGGTGGTCGGATAAGCGCCGGAGAAACGGTAGGCCTGAATCTGGTTGCGCTTCTCAGAATAGTAGGCGCTGAAGCTGATGGAGGACTTGTTGCCGATCTTCTGGCGGAAACCGATCTCATAGTCAATGCTCTTCTGCGGCTGCATGTTCGGGTTGGTGATGATGTCGCTGGCAGCATTGCGCTGGGAGATGAACAGGTAGTCAATCGGGGATATCTGCAAGTTGGTGGGGCGGGAGGTGATAATGTTGTAGTGGGCGTAGAACAGGGAGTTGTCCGAGACGGGGAAGGAGAAGGAGATACGGGGCATCACAGACCACTGTGCCTTGTAGTCGGTGAACGCGCCGGACTCCACCTTGGTGATTCCGCCGATCAGGTTATTATTCTCGTCATAGAGCGGGTTCTTCAGGATGGGCCCGTTCACGTTGAGGGAAAGCGCGCTCTCGGGGTTGGAGACCTCCTCACCAGCCTTGTTGTACCAGGTGTCGCCGCTGCGGTAACCCACAATGGAGCTTTGGTTGAACTCGCTGCCGGCAATATCCGCCTCGCTCAAGTAGGTGTCGTTGCCCGCATAATACACCACCCAGTCGCTCTGGGCGTTCCCGGTGAACACGTCCGAGATTTGGAGGCTCGGGTCTTTCTTTTTGAGAATCTCCATGATGTTTGCGACCGTGTAGGCCTCGCGGAACAGATACGGGTCTTTCAAGACCTCCTGGTTGGCGTCGAAGCGGTCCACGCGCAGACCGACGTTGAAGAGGAGGGAGTTGATGGAGAACTTGTCCTGCAGGTAGAAGGCCATATAGACCGGCTCGTAGGCGCCGATGGAATAGGTGCGTTTGCCTGATGAAGTCGTATTGTTGAAGAAGTCGGAAATAGAAGTTTTGTTACGGTTGATTTTTCCAGTATAGTCATAACCATAGTAGCTGACCATAGGATATTCGCCGGCGGATGTTCCAAGAAGCAGTTCTTGTGCATCGAACATGCCGATGTTGAAGGTGGAGGGGTCCATGTTGTCGATGTCCAGCCAGTCGCTGCCGTTGGGGTCCAAACCGAGGCTCTCGCGGAGGCTGCGGTCAAACGTGGACTGGTCTTCCAACATAATCTTCTGGTTGTAGTCCACCGTGAAGTACTCGCCGTTGTTGGTGATGATCGGATTGTCCTTGTCCAACTCCAGGATATGGGAGTTGGCCTCATTGCGCATCAGGGTCCACAGGGAGACCGGTGACAGGCTGTACCCTCTGTAGGTCAGTTTCTCGAAATCGAAGCCGAACTTCAGCTCATGGTTCTTCAAGTTCATGGAGACGCTGGCCTTCAGGCCGAACTGCTCGGTCTGCGACTTGCCATAGCCGCTCATGACCGTTCCCGGGGAGTAATACAGGTACCTTGAATAGATATAGTCCGGGGAGTCGCCGTTGCGGAGGGCTCCGAATGTGGTGTAAACATCCAAGTCATACGGAATAACAGCCCCATAGTAGTCGTACATGTCCTCGACCGGGAACTGATCGATGAAATTAAGCGTATATTGGGAGAGGATGGGGTTGACGTTGAAATTGGGGTTGACCTGGAAGGAGACAATGGAGTCGTACAGGCCCGTGAACTCCGTGGCGTCATGGATCTCCCACAGGACGGAGTCCACCATCACCGACAGCACTTCCTGTCTTTCGGAATACCCTCTCGCTTTGGTGGTAGTGAACTTGCCCACGTAGCCATACTCAAACAGCCTGTCCTTGTGGCGGGCCGCATAGTATTCCGAATTGAACCTGGTGTAGTTCACGTTCAGGTCATACATGACATTCTTGAGAATGCCCGTGCCTGTGGTGTCGGTATAAACACGGTGGTTCAGGCGGGCGTTGAGGCGGAGGGTGGCGTTGGTGGAGATGGGGTTGTTGTCGTTGTTGAACAACGCGCTGGAAATTCCCCAGGACTTGCCCTTAAGATACTCATACGAGCCGCCGAGGGAGAGGCGGATGTTGTTTTTCTTGCCGAGGGTGAAGTCAAACTTGAGCTGTCCCAGGTAGTCCCAGGTTCCGGAGTTCTTTTTCACGCGCTCCTTATGGAACGACTCGCTGGTCAGGTAGTTCGTCTCCTGGTAGTTGGCCCCGTAATCGGTGGTGCTGTAGCGGATGGGGTTGGCGATAATCGCCTCTATCACATCGTCGTTGGCCACCCAGTAGCCGCCGCGCAGGGGTCTTGAATCCTGGTCGTAGGAGACCTCGCCGCTGAACATGAAGCCGATGCGGGTGGGGTCGTTCTTTTTCTTGCCCTTCAACAGCGGGCCGGAGATGGACACGGCGCCGAGGAAGTTGTTGTACCCGTCAATGGAGCCGCGCAACTCCACGGAACCGTGGAAGTCCTTCGGCGCAGATTTCGTCGTAATCACAGTGAAGGAGGTGCCGTCGCCATATTCGGCGGGGATGCCGCCCTGGATCAGCTGGGCCTCCTCAATGGACTGCATGGAGATGCCGCCGTTGCCGCGCACGCGCACGCCGTCGATGATGGTCTGCTGACCGTCGGAACGGTTGCCGCGCACGGAGCTCATGGCGCCGTCCACGCTGGAGACGCCCTCCAGGTTCGCCAACGCGCTGGTCACCGAACGGCCCGGTGTCGTGCGCACGTTGTCTCCGCTGATGCGGCTCGTGGAACTCGTGTTGTCGGGGTCGAACACCGGCGGCTCGTACTTGATGACAACCTCGTCAAGGTCGCTCGCGCAGTTAATCTCGAAATTGATGAAGAGCACCTGGCTGGTACCCACCTTGATGTCCGTCTTCTTCAAGGACTTCTTACAAGTCATCTGGGCGTCCGCCTCAAGGTCGTAGGTGCCGGTCTCGACTGCAAACATGGAGTACTCGCCCTTTTCATCCGCCATCGCCATGTTCACCACCTTGTCCGCGACCTTCAGGAAAACCCGGGTGTACCCCAGAGGCTCGCCCTCCTGGTCGGTGACCTTTCCTTTGATGGTACTGGTCTGCGCAAAAGCCATGCTCGTGAGAAGGATGATCACTCCTAGAACTGAGAGTAATTTTTTAATCATAGCCACTAATTTATATTAAACTTAAAATTTATATCCATTGTATATTTTTTGGGGCGGTAAAACTACAAAAAATTTCATTAACATCCTTTAATTTTTTTT
>FLNW01000016.1_pt1 | contig 16845 bp, 14 predicted proteins | sample 1140371 | NCBI WGS metagenome assembly FLNW01 (sample SAMEA3878170, study PRJEB12797) | bioreactor metagenome | biome: Moose rumen | place: Sweden | collected 2011-10
GATATCCAGCGCGCCGGCGAGCTGGCTGAAGCCCTCATGCGGACGCATCCCACCGAATCGGAGGGCTATGTGTGCAAGGCCCGGCTTTTAGTCATGCTGCAGCAGTACGCTGAGGCGCTGCCCCTGTACGACCAGGCCCTGCTCTATGACAACACGTCCTATTCCGTGTGGGAGGACTACTGCTACGTGCTGGCCAAGCTGGACCGCCCGCAGGAGATCCTGAAATATGAGCGTGACATCACCGAGCTGTTCCCGCAAAACGCCGCCATGCTCTTCCAACTCGGCCTGGGGCACCTGCGCGCACAACATGCGGACGAGGCCATACAATACCTGAAACAGGCCCTGGCGCTCACCTACGAGGCGGACAAGAAAAAAATTGTCTATAAGGCCATAGGCGACGCCTACCGCCTGAAAGGCGACGAGAACACCGCCGAGGCGTACTGGAAAAAGGGAAGGTGACGCCTGTGGGGAATATTATTTTGCCCAGGGCGATTTTCACACGGCTTTTTTTTCATTTTTTTGTATCTTTGCCGCCAATTTAAAAATCAAAAATGGATAAGAACACGGTTATTGGATTGCTTTTGATTTTTGGACTGTTCATGGGCTTCAGCTTCTACCAGACCCACAGGAACCAGAAGATTAGAGAAGAGCAAGAGATGATGTTGGCCGAGGAGGCTGCCAAATTCAATACGGAGAATGAGACCCTTTCCCTAAACGATACGGCTGCGGTGGTCGGGTCCAACGTGAACAGGGGGAGCCTGTCCCCGGTGCAAGCGTTCTCCAACCCCCAGATCTCCGACGATGGCGACTATGTCGTGGAAACCGACAAGGCCATATACAAGTTCAGCAAGAAAGGCGGCTGCCTGAAGAGTACACTTCTCAAGGACGTGTACCGCTACACGCCCAAAGGTGAGCCCAAACAGCCCCTGGAACTCTTCGAGGGCGGCTCCAACGAGATGCATATCGGCCTCATGCTGGCCGACCAGACCGAAATCTCCACGAAGGACTGCTATTTCGTGTCCGGCACGGAAGACACACTGGTGGTGGATGACCGCCACAACACCCTCGTCCTGAGGCTCTACCCAAACTGCAAGGGGGATTCCGTGCCGTGCGGGATGCTGGACAACACCTCCTACATTGAATACCGGTACACCTTCAAGAACGACGACTACAGGTTCGGCTTTAAGGTCCGCTTCGTGAACATGGGGAAGTACCTCTATGCCAACAAGCACAACTACACGCTGACCTGGGACGCGCAGCCCAAGTGTGTGGAGAAGAACTATGAATACGAGAAGAACATCACCTCCGTGTATTACATGGACAACGTGGATGAGGTCAAGAATCTCGACGAGCGCAAGAACGACACCCGGAATTTCACCTCCCCGCTGAAGTGGGTCTCCTTCAAGCAGCAGTTCTTCACCACCTGCCTGATTGTGGACGGCGAGCCGTTCCAGTCCGGGACCCTTTCGGTGGCCGCGCCGGACAAGTCGGAGCAGTCCGTGCTGAAGGATTGCGCGGCCGAGCTGGACTTTGAGGTTAAGGACCTTGACAGGGGCGGCTTCGGCATGTCGGTGTACGCGGGTCCGAACCAGTACAAGCTGCTGAAGACCTACGGGATGAAGTTGGAGCGTCAGGTGCCGTTAGGCTGGGGCTTCTTCCTCCTGCATTGGGTGAACCGCTTTGTCATCATCCCGGTGTTCAACTGGCTGGAGGCTTACGGGTTGAGTTACGGCCTCATCATTCTGATTCTGACCATCTTCATCAAGATAGTGGTGCTGCCGGTGAGTTACAAGACCTACATGTCGTCGGCCAAGATGCGCGCCCTGAAGCCGGAGTTGGAGGCCATCAACGCGAGGTATCCGAAGGAGGAGGACATGATGAAGAAGCAGCAGGCCACCATGAACCTGTACAAGAGCGCGGGCGTGAGCCCGGCGGGCGGCTGCGTGCCCATGCTGCTCCAGATGCCCATCCTCATCGCCATGTACCGCTTCTTCCCCGCCGCCTACGAGCTGCGCCAGAAGTCGTTCCTCTGGGCCGAGGACCTCTCCACCTACGACTCCATCTGGGACTTCGGCTTCAACGTGCCGCTCTACGGCGACCACATGAGCCTCTTCACCATCCTGATGACCATCGCCACGATTGTCTATACCTGGCTCAACAACAAGCTGATGAACACCACCCAGGGCAACAAGGACCAGCAGCGGATGATGAACATCATGATGTACATGATGCCGGTCATGTTCCTGTTCATGTTCAACAACTTCGCCTCCGCGCTCACGTATTACTACCTGCTGTTCAACCTCCTCACCTTCCTGCAGATGTTCCTCTTCCGCTTCGCGGTGAACGAGAAAAAGCTCCGCGCCCGGATGCAGGAGAACATGAAGAAGCCCGTGAAGAAGTCCAAGTGGCAGCTGAAAATGGAGGAGATGCAGAAGCAGCAGGCGCAGATGATGAAACAGCAGCAGAAGAGAAGATGACTCTTATGGCTCCGCCCCGGCCGGGCCGGGGCCGTGAGACGCAAATACCAAACACATTAAAATCATAAAGATTATGGAAAATCAAGACAAGAATGAAGTTTTATCGAGAGCGGTGAAAGCAGGCAAAAGGACCTACTTTTTTGATGTGAAAAGCACGAAGTCGGAAGAGTTGTACTTGACCATTACCGAGAGCAAGCGCAAGTTCAATGCTGAAACGGGCACTTTCTTCTACGAGAAGCATAAAATCTTTCTGTATAAAGAGGATTTTGACAAGTTTCAGAACGCCCTCGGCGGGGTGATTGAGTTCATCCGCACCGGCAAGGTCCCCGAGGAGACGATGTTCGAGCCGGAGGCCGGCGGATTTGACGAGGACAGCAGGATTGATGTCAGTTTTGAGGATTTAGACCGCGCGTAATGGGCAAGATAGTCGCCATTGTGAACCAGAAGGGCGGGGTGGGGAAGACCACGACGGCGGTGAACCTGGCCGCCTCGCTGGCCGTGCTCGACTTCAAGGTGCTGCTGATAGACGCGGACCCGCAGGCCAACGCCTCCAGCGGCGTGGGCTATGAGCAGGACGGGGAGGCCAGCAGCATCTACGACTGCATGATCGGCAACTGTCTGGCGCAGGAGGCCGTGGTGCGGACGAAGATCCCCAACATGGACCTGCTGCCCGCCACCATCGACCTGGTGGGCGCGGAAATCGAGATGATCTCCTTCGAGCGGCGCGAGTACCGGATGAAGGACGCCATTTACTCGCTGAGGAATGACTACGACTTCATCTTCATCGACTGCGCCCCGTCCCTCGGCCTGATAACACTCAACTCCCTGGTGGCCGCCGATTCCGTGCTGATCCCCGTGCAGTGCGAGTATTTTGCACTGGAGGGGCTCGGCAAACTGCTCAACACCGTGCGCCTGGTGCAGTCCAACATGAACCCCGACCTCGCCATTGAGGGCATCCTGCTCACCATGTACACCTCCCGCTACAAGTCCTCCAACGCGGTGGTGGAGGATGTGAAGCTGCATTGTAAAGACATTGTGTTCCACACCGTGATTTCCCGGAATGTCCGCCTGAGCGAGGCACCGAGCTTCGGCAAACCCATCGTGCTGTATGACGTGCAGTCGCGCGGCAACACCAATTACCTCAACCTGGCCAAGGAGTTCCTGATGAAGAACGGTTACACCATTTAATGAGAAGACAGTATGAGTACGAAGAATGACAAACCCCTCGGAAGGGGGCTCGGCGCCATATTGGGCGGAGTGGATATCCCGTCCGCCAACCCGCAGCCCCACCCTATTGTGGGGAACAACAGTTTCATCCGGCTGGAGGCCATCGTGGCCAACCCCTACCAGCCCCGCACCAAATTCGACGAGGAGGAGCTTCGGGCGCTGGCGCAGTCCATCCAGGCCTACGGCCTTATACAGCCGGTGACAGTGCGCCCGGTTGAGAACGGCAAGTACCAGCTCATCTCCGGGGAGCGCCGCTACCGTGCCGCCAAACTCGCCGGCCTGACGGAGATCCCCGCCTTTGTGCGTACCGCCGATGACGTGCAGACCGTGCAGATGGCCCTGGTGGAGAACATCCAACGCTCCGACCTCAACGCCATCGAGATCGCGCTGAGCTACCAGATGCTGGTGGATGAGTGCCACCTCTCCCAGACCGAGATTGCCGGGAAGGTGGGCAAGGATATCAGCACCATCTCCAACTACCTGAGGCTGCTGAAACTCTCCTCCGACGCGCAGGTGGCCGTCCGCGACAACCGCATCTCGATGGCCCACGCGCGCACAATCGTGCCCATCGAGGACGAGGAGCTCCAACGCAAAGTGGTCGCCCAAATCGAGCGGGAGGCCCTGTCCGTGCGCCAGACCGAGGCCCTGGTGAAAAAACTGCTGTCCGAGTCCGCGAACCCCAAGACCAAGGTCAAAATCACCCTGTCCGACGAGGTGCGGAACTTCCAGACGGAGCTCTCCAGGAAACTCTCCACGAAGGTGAACATCCGCAAGGATATCTCCGGCAAGGGAGCCCTCACCATCCCCTTCACCTCCGACGCGGAATTGAAAAGAATTATCAAGCTCTTGCAATAATCGGGGATACCCCACGTTATGCTGTTGGTTTTGGCAAGACTATGGAGCACCGGATGTCAACTCTTCTCATTTTAGGCTTAATCCTGCTGGGACACGCAGCCTGTGCGCAGCAGGATTCTGTCCTTACGGACGCACCACAACCCCGGCTCTCGTCCGACTCGGCGAGGGTACACAAACACAGCCCGACCACGGCCATGCTGCTGTCCATCATCCCCGGCGGCGGACAAGTCTATAACCGGAAATATTGGAAATTGCCCATCATTTACGGGTTGATGGGCACCTCCAGCTATTTCATCTACCGGTGCGCCAAGCAGATGAACATGTACCGCGACGAGTATGTGGCCCGGCATAATGAGGCCCTTTTGGATCTTGTGAACCCGGAGCTCTCACACCTCAACGATGAGAATGTGCTGGCCCTGAAGAACACCCAGCAGCGCTATATGGAAATCGCCATCGGCGTGACGGCCCTCCTATACGCCCTGAACATCGTGGACGCCATGGTGGACGCGCATTTCTACGACTTCGACATCTCCGATGACCTTTCCCTGCGCGTCTCCCCGGAATTGTTTTCCCCCAGCATGGCCAACTCTATGCCGGCATACGGCGTCACCTTAAATCTCAAGTTCTGAACCCATGGATTTCGCGATCGTAGGATATGGCAAGATGGGCAGGCAGGTGGAGGAGCTTCTCCTGCGTGACGGGCACCACATCGTGACCGTCATCGACAACGAGGAGGACTGGCGGCGGAATACGGACGCGTTCCGCCAGGCCGATGTGGCCATCGATTTCTCCATGCCGTCAGTGACCGTCCAGAACATGTTCCGTGCCTTTGAAAACCATATCCCCATTGTGGTGGGCACCACCGGCTGGCTCGACCGCTTTGAGGAGGTGCGTCGCGTGTGCGAGGCGCATAACGGCTCGCTGGTCTATGGCTCCAATTTCAGTGTCGGGGCCAATCTCTTCATGCGGCTCAATAAGGATTTGGCACAGTTGATGCAGAACCAGCCCCAATATTCAGCATTGCTGGATGAGACGCACCATGCCGCGAAGAAGGACGCGCCCAGCGGCACGGCCATCCGACTTGCGGAGGATTTGCTCAAGATTGTGAGCCGGTACAGTGGTTGGAAGTTGACGGATGAGGAGGCGCCGGCTGACGGTGTGTTGCCGGTCAAGGCGAACCGCGTGGGCAACGTGCCGGGCACGCACACCATCCAGTGGCACTCCGAGGAGGACGACATTACCATTACCCACACGGCACACAGCCGCAAAGGCTTTGCCCTTGGCGCAGTCAGGGCCGCTCTCTGGCTTACTGAACACCCAGGAATATATGATTTTCAAAGCGTTGCTTTGAAAATTAAAAATTAAAAATTGAAAATTATGAAAAATCTTGCACTTTTTGCTTTGATGATGGCAGTTGCGATGGCTTTCGCCACAGCCCAAACGGTTATATTCCGCGATAACTTCGCCCCGCATGTCCTGGACTTCTATTCAAACTCCCCAATTTTGGAGAATCCTTTTGTTATTCGATAATCCTCCATAACCTCTTTCCCCCATTCCAACAAAAATTCTCTTTCAATTTTCAACTTTCAATTCACAATTCCAATGACAATCTCCCTCTCCGCCCTCATCGTTATCCTGATTATCGCCTTCCTCGGCTGGCAGGTTGGCCTTTGGGGCATTTTTAAAAAAGCGGGCCTGGCCCCGTGGAAATCCCTTATCCCATTCTATAACATTTGGCTGTGGGTCCGAAATGTCATTGAACGCCCGTGGTGGTGGTTCCTGCTCTTCCTGATTCCGTATCTCGGCATCTTCATGTTCTACTACATGGTCTGGGAAACGCTGCACCAGTTTAAGAAGTACGGCTATGCCGCCCTGATTTTAGGCACATTCTTTTTCATGTTCTACATGCCATATCTTGGATTTGCGAACAAGGAAGTCTATGTGAGACGTGCGGATCTGCCCAAGATCAAGAAGACCAGCGCACAGTCGTGGGTGGATGCGCTGATTTTCGCTGTGGCAGCCGCCTACATCATCCGCACCTGCTGGTTCGAGCTGTACAAGATTCCGAGCTCCTCCATGGAGAGTTCCCTGATGGTGGGCGACTTCCTGTCGGTGAGCAAGATAGCCTACGGGGTGCGTGTCCCCAACACACCGGTCGCTGTGCCGTTTGTGCATAATAAGATGCCGCTGACCCAAAATGCCAAATCGTACAGCGAGATCATCAAACTGCCCTATATTCGCTCCAAGGCCATCAAGCCCATACGCAACAACGATGTGGTGGTGTTCAACTATCCCGACGGCGACACGGTCGCGCTGGAGCGGCAGGCGGAGAGCTACTACGCCATTGTGCGCGAGTATGACGCCATGTTCAACCCCAATGCCTCCCAGGTGGAGAAGGAGAACAACTATTACCGCTACAGCCCGAGCACCATTGCCGCATTGCAGCAGAAGTATCCGGGAGCCTACTATCCCGGAAAGGGCCGCGATGTGGTGCGGAAGGAGTACAAGGTGGTGGCGCGCCCGGTGGATAAGCGCGAGAACTATGTGAAACGCTGTATCGCCGTGGCCGGCGACGAGCTGAAGATTGTGGGCAAGCAGGTCTATATAAACGGCAAGGCAGCCGAGAATCCGGCACGTCTGCAATATTCCTATTACGTGTCGCACCCCGCCGGCCTTCAGCTTTCCTTGAAAAAACGCAAGGAGTTGAATCTTAATGAGGAGGACGCGCAGAAGGTGGATGCGTACGCCTACGTGCTCCGCCTCAACGGGGAACAGCTCCGGAAAATTGAGAAAATGGGATACACCGTCCAAATCATTGAGGACAAGCCAGGCGTATATGACCCCTCCATCTTCCCGCACTCGCCGGGCTATTCGTGGAACAAGGACAACTTCGGCCCGCTTGTGGTGCCGGCCAAGGGCATGACGGTTGCCATAGACACCCACAACCTCGTGCTGTATGACAAAATTATCCACCAGTATGAGGGCAACGAGCTGGCCGTGAGGGACGGCAAGGTCTATATCAACGGTCAGGTGGCCGACCACTACACGTTCAAGATGGACTACTATTTCATGATGGGCGACAACCGCCACAACTCGGCGGACTCCCGCTTCTGGGGCTTCGTGCCGGAAGATCATGTCGTGGGTAAAGCGTCATTGGTATGGTTGTCCGTTGACAAGTTCAAGGATTTTGGCGAGAAAGGCAAAATCCGTTGGAACCGCATGTTCAGAAAGATTAAGATGTAAAACGATAGGCACGAGTGCAGCAACCACTATAAGATGTTTATGAAGAGAAAATTGACGGTTTGCCTTGTGGGGCTGATGCTGGCATCCTCCCCTTTGATAGCGCAGAATGATTTTGAAATAGCCAAGAATGTGGACATATTCGTCTCCATCCTGAAAGAGCTGAACGAAAAGTACGCGGATGAGATTTCGCCAGGCCAGCTGACCCAGACGGCCATCGACGCCATGTTGGAGAGCCTCGACCCCTATACGGTCTTCTATCCGGAATCGGAGATTGAGGACTATAGGCTGATGACCACGGGCCAGTACGGCGGGGTGGGGGCCCTCATCATGCAGCGCGATAGGGATGTGCTCATTTCGGAACCCTACGAAGGCTCCCCGGCGGCCAAGTCCGGCGTGCGCGCGGGCGACATCATCCGCAAGGTGAATGGCCAGACGGTGGAAGGCAAAAACTCCTCTGATGTGAGCACGGCCATGAAAGGACAACCCGGCTCCACCCTCGTGCTGGAGGTTTACCGGCCTTCCGAAAAGAAAAACATCACGTTCAATATCGTCCGGGAGGAGATCAAACTCCCGAATATCCCATATTCCGGGATGTTGGACGACAAGGTGGGCTACATCAAGCTCGACCAGTTCACCGACAAGGCCAGCTCCGAGGTGCGCGAGGCGTTCACCAAGCTTAAGGAGGAGGGGATGCGCTACCTTATCCTGGACTTGCGCAACAATGGCGGCGGACTGCTCGGCGAGGCCGTCAGCATCATGAACATCTTCGTGGACAAGGGCGTGAAGATTGTGGAGACCAAGGGCAAAATCCCCGAGCAGCAGCGCGTCTTCAAGACCATGGGCGCGCCCTTGGACAAGGACATCCCGGTTGTGGTGCTCGTCAACGAGCACAGCGCCTCCGCCTCCGAGATTGTGTCCGGCGCCTTCCAGGACCTGGACCGCGGCGTGATTGTGGGCAAGAAGACATACGGGAAGGGACTGGTGCAGAACGTGCTGCCGCTGGACTACAACACCAGTCTCAAGATCACCGTTTCCAAGTACTATATCCCTTCTGGTCGCTGCGTGCAGAACATCGACTATTTCAACCACGACACCACCAAGGCTGTTAAAATCCCGGATTCACTTGCGGTGGCCTTCAAGACCAAAAACGGCAGAACGGTCTATGACAAGGGTGGGGTGGAGCCTGATGTGGTAACGGAAGACAGCCTGCTGAGCGACATCCTCTATGCGCTGGTGACCCATAACCTCATCTTTGATTTCGCAAACGAGTTCCGCGCCAAACACGAGAGCATCCCACCCGCCGACCAGTTCCGGATTGACGACACGCTCTATGCCGAATTTGTGGGGTTTCTCAAAGGGAAGGACTACAGCTACAAGTCGGCCACTGAGGAGGAATTGGAGCATTTGAGGAAATCCGCCGAGGAGGAGAAGGTGTTCTCCTCCATTGAGACCTATTACAACCAGCTGATGGACCAGTTGCAGGAGGAGAAGAAGAACGACTTGCAGCGTTACCAGGCGGAGATCCGTGACTATCTTGCGTCGGAGATTGTAGTCAGGTACTATTACCAGAGAGGGCGCATCATGAACATGCTCGGCGGCGACCCCGACATTGCCACGGCCAAGTCGGTGCTGCTTGACACCCAACGTTACCGTTCCATTCTTTCCGCCAAGAAGTGATGAGAGTGTCGCGCACGCAATTCCACCACTACTTCTATGTCCTGGGGCTGGGCTTGCTGCTGGCTTCCCTGCCGCTGTCCCATTTTGCCATGGGGCTGCTTTCTTTCCTGCTTTTCCTCAACTGGATGGCGGAATGGAACTGGCGTGAGAAGTGGGCGCGTTTGTGCGCCTGTCGCCAGGGCCTTTGGTTCTCCGCCCTGTACCTTGTGATGTGCGTGGGCTTGCTCAAGACCGACAATTGGCCGGGTGCGGGGCAGCAGCTGCTCTCCAACCTGGTGGTTCTTTTGGCCCCCGTCATCATTATCTCCTCCAAACCCATAACGGACAAGGAGATGCGGTGGCTCTTCAACGCTTTCATCATAGGCACCTTTATCGGGGTGGCCGCCTCCCTAATTTACTGGCAGACCCATGTTGTCCATGAGATGCGCGACATCTCCCTCTTCATCGACCACATTCGCTTCAGCTTGTGTGTCGTGCTCTCCATTGTGCTCAGCGTGAAACTGCTCACCGACCCGTCAGGCCGTGGCGGGTGGCCCCGCCTCGCCTACGCGGCCAACATCTTGCTCATGGCCTTTTACCTTTTCGTGGCGCAAACGCTGACCGGTGTCGTGATTGTCGTGGTCCTCATGGTGGTCACGACAGGGTACCTGTCCCTGCGCCGCCAGTTCATCTGGAAAAAACAGGCTGTGACCGTGTTGCTGGTCCTGCTGGGCGCGATTTTCGTGTATGTGTTCGGAATCACGTACGGCTATTTTCATGATAAGGACCAGGGGGCGCGGCCTGTAAGTGTGACCACGTCAAGAGGCAATCCCTACTCTTTTGCCCATGACGGTCTGGTGGAGAACGGGCACCTGGTGCATGACTATGTGTGCCGGGAGGAGATGGCGGAGGCCTGGGCCTTGCGCTCCGACTCCACCTTCGACGCCATGATTGAGGCCACGCTGACACGCTATCTGAACTCCAAGGGCCTGCGCAAGGATTACGATGCGGTGATGTCGCTTTCCGATAAGGACATCGTCAATGTGGAGCGCAAGATTGCCAATGTGGACTACACTCGCCCGTTCGGTTTGAAACGCGCCTTGTACCAGACCTATTTCAGTGTCTCCAAATACAGGCTGAATCAGGACATTCAGGGATCGTCCCTGATGCAGAGGCTGGAGTTGTGGGGGGCCTCATGGGCGGTGGTGAGAAACAACTGGCTGCTCGGAGTGGGCCTTGGCGACCAGAAAGCCGAACTGGACCGGGAGTTGGAGCGCATGCACTCGCCGCTCGCCAGCACGCACAACCGGGGGTGTCACAACCAGTTCCTCTCCTATTGGCTGACGGGCGGGGTGCTGTTAGTCGCCTATTTTCTGTTCCTGCTGGCTTATCCCTTTGTGGGAATGCGCCGGAGGGTGTCCTTCTTATACACGGTTCTGGTGATCCTGCTGTTTTGCTCCATGTTAGTGGAGGACACGTTGGGCAGTCAGACGGGCATGCTGATGTTCGCCGTCCTGTTGCCGATGCTGCTGTTCAATGAGCGGCGCAACGCATTGGCCGCGCAGGGAGATTAGATGATTCCGATGATGTCGTTTATGTTGGAGACGCCCTCCTGTAGGCAGAGGGTCTCCAGGTCATGCACAATCCGCAGGCCGGCGAGCGGGTTGGTGAAGTTCACCGTGCCGATTTGCACGGCGGCGGCACCGGCCATCATGAAGGCCAGGATGTCCTCTGCCGTATAGACGCCGCCGATACCTATGACAGGCACATGGACCTGTTTGCATACGGAATGCACCATTCTAAGCGCGATGGGGCGGATGGCCGCGCCCGACAGGCCGGCATACACATTGTTGAATATGGGTTTGCGCTTGTGGATGTCGATGGCCATGGCCTGGAATGTATTCACTAATGACAAAGCGTCAGCACCAGCTTCCTCGCAGGCGAGGGCCATCTCCACGATGTTTTCCGCGTTGGGCGAGAGTTTCACCATCAGCGGCTTGTGGCACACCTCGCGCACGGCTCTCACCACCTCGCGGGCGACTTCCGCCTTGATGCCGAAGGCCATGCCTCCGCTCTTCACGTTGGGACAGGAGATGTTGAGCTCCAGCATGTCGATGTCAGCATTGGAAAGCATTTCCGCCCCCGTGACATAATCCTCCATGCTGTGCCCACCCATGTTGGCGATGAGCACGGTGTCGAACTTGCGCATAGTCGGGATCTCATGCCGAATGAAAGCCTCAATGCCGGGGTTTTGGAGCCCCACGCTGTTCATCATGCCCGAAGGTGTTTCGTACACGCGGATGCCCTCGTTGCCGTCCTTGGGCTGGAGGGTCAGTCCTTTGGAGCTGATGCCGCCGAGGCAGCTGACGTCGTACAGCTCGCTGTACTCCTCGCCGAAGCCGAATGTGCCCGAAGCGGCGATGACGGGGTTCTTGAATGGGATGCCATGGATGGTGGTGCTGAGATTCATAGTCTTTGATGTTTGTGGGAATCGGCACCGGAAATGCTGCGTATTAATTGAGCTTTTTCTTCAACGTGTTCACAAATCTCTCCTTGAACTCCTTGTTGATGGCAGCGGAGGTCTCTTCCCAATCTTCCACAATATTCTTGGCTTCCTTCTTTTCCTTGCCTTTCAGGGTGCCGCTGTTGAGCTTGCGTAAGGCCTCCTCATACTCCTCGACCCTCTCGCTATAGGCTTTCACCTCCTTGTTGGTGCCATATCCGCTGTAAATATTGATGGTGTAGAAATTATCGCCCAAAACGGTTACTTGGTCGCCATCAATCTTGAACGTGACATCCAACTGGAAATTCTCGGAAAAACCGCCGGCAAACGGATTGTAGGAGGCCTTCACGTTCATGACCACCTCGGCCTTCACAAGTGTTTCTGTATCGGTTTTGATTTCCGCTCTTTGTGTTGTGGAGTTGAACGTGTTCAGCAGATTGACCACTTTCCGATGCGCATTGTCGGTGGTGTACTCATCGTGGTAAACATAGGTGCCGTCTTCCTGCGTGAATTGGGAGAAACCTGTCACACAAAGCAACCCAAGAGCGAGGGTTAAAAATAATTTTCTCATTTCGGTGATTGTTATGAATTGTTATGAATTGTTATGAATAGGATCCATATAAGTTCAACTTGGAAAGTTATAAAAGCGGGTAAACGGAAAAGCCTCCCGTTTCAGCGCGCAAAGATAAAAAAATAAAATTACATGCGGATTCAACCTTTCTGGATTTTTTTGCCCCTTCCGCAATTTAATCGCCTTACCTTCGTTTTAATGCAATTGTACAAAAAACGTTTTCTATGAAACGATATCTTTCGTTTTTCCTGATGATTTGCCTGCCCCATATTTTGTCGGCCCAAAACCTATACACGGTCACGGGCACTATGGTGGATTCGTTGAACAGGGGGAACGTAATGTTTGCCACGGTTGGGTTGCTGACCCCGGATTCGACCGCGCAGATGGTTGGCCGGTCTTTGTCGGACGCGCAAGGCAAGTTCCAGATTTCCAACATTCCTGCTGGCGAGTATCGCTTCGTGGCCTCTTTGGTAGGCTATGAGAAGCTCAACATCTCGTTGGAGGTGGGAGGAGAGAGCCGGTTCATAAATATGGGAGATGTCCCCATGCGCAAGACGAGCACCGATTTGGAGGAGGTGAAGATTGTGGGCGAGAAACCGGTTTATATGATTGACGGGGAGAAGACACTGTACAACGTGTCGGAGGACCCCGCCGTACAGTCGGGCACGGCGGCCGATGCCCTACAGAACGCCCCGGGCGTGGAGGTGGATGTGGAGGGTAACGTGACCCTCCGTGGCGTTTCTTCTGTGGAGATTTGGATTAATAACAAGCCCTCCAATATGAACGCCGAGGCGCTCAAGCAGTTCCTCCAGCAGATGCCCGCCGGCAGCATCGAGAAGATTGAGGTCATCACCAACCCTTCCGCACGATACAGTGCCAGGGGGTCGGGCGGTATCATCAACATTGTGACCACTTCCAAGATTAAGAAAAACAGCTTCCTCAGCTTCGGCGTACACGGGTCATCCACCCCCAACATAGAGCCGTTCTTGTCGTATGTCTATTCCAACGAGAAGTTTTCCATAAGTATGTATGCCAACTATTCTTATGGTTTCAATAAGGGTGACAATTACACGTCGCAGGTGCAGTTGAATGATGACTTGGACACCGCTTCCATAATCCGTTCCACCTACAATTTTTCGAGCAGGATGCACAATCCTGGGCTCTTTCTGCACGGTTCCTATATGCCCGATTCCATGAACGCCATCTACTATTGGGGTGGTGGGTATATGTGGCTTTCCAATGGCAATACCTATAGTACTTTTTCTCGCAGGGAGTATTTGTATAATCCTGATTTTTATGAATATATGGATTCCTCCACAGGTCCGGGCATGGGTGGGGGCGTGTATGCGGGCGTATGGTACGAGCATCTTTTCAACAATAAGGGACACAAGATCAGCGCAGCCTTGAACTTTGGTTTATGGCAGTCGAAAAGCCAAGGCACAACTATCCGGGATTATGACGCGGCTCACGATGCCTTGGATCATTACCGCAAAGAATCTTCCTTGTTCAGGAGTTATAACACCTCGGCATCCATCGACTATACCATACCTTATCACAAGAACGGGGAAATAGAGTTGGGCATAGCGGGAAACTACGACCCCGAGAACCTTAATTTTTGCCGTGACACCTTGGTGGCCGGCACCACAGATGTGTTCTATACAGATTGGTTGCGCTACCGGGATGCCATCTGCCACAGTGGCGGCTTTGACGCATACGCCACCATCCAGCACCGTTTTGGCAACTTTACCGTCAAGGGGGGCGTGCGTTCGGAATACGAAATGTACGATCTCAGCTATGCGAATTCGCCCGAAGACCATCTCAATAAACACTATTGGGGCTTGTATCCTTCGTTGCACCTGAGCTACCGAACCGAGAACATGCACAACTTCAAACTCAGCTATTCGCGCCGCGTGAACAACCCTTTGGCAGACGACCTCACCACTTTCGTGACGTACAGCGATGAAAGCTTGAGCATGGGGAATCCCAATCTGCGTCCGGCATATACGAATTCATTAGAAGCAGGCTGGACGAAGTTCATCAACAAGTTTGGAAATGTGGGACTGAACGCTTATTTCCGCAACACCAAAGACGAGTTCAGTAATGTGGAAGATGTGATGTATGATCCCGTTTTCGGGCGTATTGTGAGTTTCACCAAGCCGCTCAATGCGGGCAAGTCGCTGAACACCGGTGCGGAACTCAATGTGACATACCAGCTCAAGTCGTTTATGAATATGCGGTTTTATGCCAACATGTACTACATGAAATCCTCATTCCAATTCCGTGATATTGAAGTCCCTTACACAGTGGACAATATAGGCTACAGTTTCCGGTTCAATTTCTGGGCAAAAATGTGGAAGGTGTTGGAGGTGAACGCCTCTGCCAACTACAGTTCCAAGAGCGTGGATATGTTCACCACCACCCGGCCACGATACAGCATCGATGCAGGTTTGCGTGCCGAGTTCTGGAAACGACGTATCTCCGTCCACGTGGATGTTACCGACATCTTTAACTGGAACAAGACGACAAGGGTGAACGACAATCCCTATTTCTATTCTACCTCCACCAGCCGAAACAGCTGGATGGGGCGCAGCATCCGCGCAGGCATCACCTTCAAGTTCGGCAAGATGGAACTGGAAGGAGCGCAGGCGCAGGCCCAGGGAGGTCAAGGTGGCCAAGGAATGGGAATGTGATGTTTTTTTCCGTACCTTTGATGAGACCAGGAGCCATATTCGGGGCCGCAGGCTCCCTTTTCGTACAATCCACGATAGGGGCCACCATCCTTGGCGCCGCCGCCTTCTCCTGCTTCCGGGGCATCCGTGAGATGCTTGCCCAGGAGATGCGCGTGCTGCGGGGATGGTTCCCTGAAAATCCAAAACGGGCGGACTATTATGTCCGCCGCAGAAAGACACTGGGCGAACTGGGAAAATATCCCTCCCACAAGAAGCTGAAGGACAAGGTGGGATCGAAATAATTGAAAATGGGGAGAACGTCTTCGGCAAGCCCAATGACCAAAGGGTAGGGGGCTGTCGGGAATCCTTGCCGAGAATCGGCTCAAATCATTGCGAAAAAAAGAGGTTGTCGGTGCGGATTGAGCCGATAATTCGCAAAAAAACACTATTTTTGCACCGATTTTTCTAAAGACAAGGTTATGGACACGTCTCGTAACATATTGGAATTTCTGCATTACCATCCGAACGTTTCCCGCCAGGAGATTGCGGACGGGATTTCTTTTTCCGAAAGCGACGCAACGCTTAAGCGTCTGATTGCCAAAGAGGTGGAGAATGGAAACATCTTGGTGGAGGGCAAGGCACGCGCCACCCGTTATGCTCTCTCGCCGCAGGCTCATCTCACGATGCCGCTGAACATCGACACCTATTTTCTGAAAGAGGCGGACGAGCGTCGGGTGCAGTCGTCTTTCAATTTCGAACTGATCTCCGCTCAAATACCGCAAGCCAAAATCTTTTCTGAGGATGAAATGCAACGTCTCGATGCTTCTCAAGCCCTTTTCCAAAAGCATCTTGCTGAAATTTCGGAATCGCAATACCGTAAGGAAATGGAACGGTTGGGCATAGACTTGAGCTGGAAATCTTCGCAAATTGAGGGCAACACCTACTCTCTTTTGGAGACGGAACGTTTGTTGCGGGAAAGCAAAACCGCTGATGGGAAGACAAAAGATGAGGCTGTGATGCTGCTCAACCACAAGGATGCCTTGCGTTTTATTCTTGACCACCAAGATTACATGAAGCAGTTGAGCATCAGAAATATAGAGGACATACATGCAATCCTGACAAAAGAATTGTCGGTGGACAAAGGGTTGCGACGCAGGCGTGTGGGTATTACGGGAACCAATTACCGTCCTTTGGACAACGAGTTCCAGATCCGGGAGGCCATGCAGGCAAGTTGCGATGCGATTAACGCAAAGGACAATGTTTTTGAGAAGGCTCTCCTCGCTTTGTTGTTACTCAGTTATATCCAGCCTTTTATGGATGGCAACAAACGCACGGCCCGTCTGACGAGCAACGCCATACTGGTGGCTTTTGGCTATTGCCCGCTGTCGTTCCGCACGGTGGACTCCATCGACTACAAAAAGGCGATGCTCGTCTTTTATGAGCAGAACAATATCTACCCGTTCAAGCGAATCTTCATCGACCAGGTGGAGTTCGCGGCGCGGGAATACTTTTAGCTGTTCCATCGCAAATCCGTCACGGAGTTTTCGCGCCACATCGCATAAAAGATTTACGCGCCTTCCTATATCAGCCTGCACTTGGCCTTGTACTGCCCCGTCATCCCCGAACGCGAGGCGGAGGCTTCCA
>FLNW01001315.1_pt1 | contig 16813 bp, 15 predicted proteins | sample 1140371 | NCBI WGS metagenome assembly FLNW01 (sample SAMEA3878170, study PRJEB12797) | bioreactor metagenome | biome: Moose rumen | place: Sweden | collected 2011-10
ATAGATAAACCCTAAACAAACGCAAGCGGGCAATCATATTGCCCTGAAACTACCAAGAAAGAAAACCGCCATCAGATGGCGGGCTAATGGACGAAGGGATACCCGAATATGATTCGGGGCTAATGGACGGAGCAAGCGGCACATGAATATGCCGTGCATAGACGCTATTGCAGGGATTTGAGTTGGAGGTAGAGGAGGGCGCGGATGAAAGAGGGGGTTTGATTGCATCAAAACGTTAAATTGTTACCTGTGGACTATACTGAGGTTATTCTGAGGTCGGCTGACTAACATACGGATAACATATGAATCACATATGAATCACATATGTTTAACAGCTGACTTAAGGCTGCAAAATCGCGTTCGGCAAGGAGATTGCGACGGGCGATAACGCTCGAACGTTCGGAGACGTTCTCCACTTATTGCTTAATCGCCAAAGCAACTCCTGCCTCCGCTCTCCCCATAGCAAGCACTACGTTAGCTTACTCCGGGGACCCCAACTATGATAAAATGCAACTTTTTGATTAAATTATTTGCATATTTGCATAAAATGTTGTACCTTTGTACCCGATTTCATGAAAAACACAATGGAAGAAGTCAAAGTTATCGAACTCAAGAAAAGTATTTTCGAAGCCAACGACCGCGAGGCGGATGCATTGCGCAGCGAGTTAAAAAGCCGTGGTATATTTCTGCTGAATCTGATGTCCGCTCCGGGCAGCGGCAAGACTACCACCCTCATACAGACTATCAACCGCCTGAAGGACAAGCTCCACATCGCGGTGATGGAAGCCGACATCGACAGCGATGTGGATGCCATCAAGATTAAAGACGCCACCGGCGTACAGTCCATCCAACTGCACACCGGCGGCATGTGCCATCTGGATGCCGGAATGACCGAACAGGGCTTGGAGGCTCTGTTAGTCGAAAGTCAAAAGACCGCTTCGCTCAAAGTAGAAAGCCAGCCCGACCTCGTCATTTTGGAGAATGTGGGGAACCTCGTGTGTCCGGCGGAGTTCGATACCGGCGCCGTCAAGAACGCCATGATTCTTTCTGTCCCAGAGGGACATGACAAACCCCTCAAGTACCCGCTGATGTTCTCCGTCTGCGATGTAGTGGTGATTAACAAGATTGACGTCATGCCGTACTTTGATTTCGACTTGGAGAAATGCAAGGAGTACATCCATATGCGTAATCCGAAAGCCACCGTCATCCCTATTTGCGCCAAGACAGGCGAAGGAGTGGACGCCTTTGCCGAGTGGCTGCTCGCACAAGTCAAAGATTGGAAAAGTCTTTGACGTTAAATCGTTAAACTGTTAAACTGTTAAATCGTAGATACCATGCCTGAAATGTCGAAAAAGTTTGTCCCCAAACACATGGGAGACAAGCATCCCAATCCGAAACTGATTAAGTTCGTCAAACATGTTACCGACCGCGTGCCGGGTAAAATCAAGATGACGACAAATGACCCCGAGTATTGGGGTTTGGCGTGCATCTTTGAGGACGAGATGGATGCCGTGACGCGGGAAGCGGCGTTGGATTTGCTGCTTGATATGCTCTCGAAGAAGTTCCTGCAGGTGCGCGAGCACCACAAGATTCAGGAGTTACACGAGTGGAACAACAAGAAACATTATACTCCTGATGCGCAATCGTTTGACAAGTTGCTTGACCAGCTTTCCTATTTTGGCATGGTGGAGTACGACTACGGCGACCAATACACGAAGGATGGTCCTGTTCCCGGCACGACATACAACCGCGAAGATCGCGAGTACTGGGTACCGATGTTCGTGCCCGGTAGCGCCGAATATACGAACATGAACGTCGAACTCATGGACAAACACCCGGAGTTGGCGATGTTCTTCGAGCGTATGACGTTCCTGCCGTTGGAGAAGATTACGCCGATGGTGCCGTTAGGCGGCAGCGGTATAGGCATGCATGTCATCCCCGTGGAGAAAGCCATCTCGATGGAGAACCAGTCGGTGGACATTGAGCATCTCTCGTATTGGCTGAAGCGTTACGAGGGACATTTGAGTGTGGGTATCTGTTCCTGCCGTTACGGTCGGAAGAAGATGGACGAGGGTTGTGCGGACGATTACCGCGACTGGTGTATCGGTGTGGGTGATATGGCGGACTACTGCTCCGAGACAGGACGCGGGCATTACATCACCTACGACGAGTGCATGGCTATTCTCAAAAAAGCCGAGGATCACGGATTTGTTCACCAAGTGACCAACATTGACGGAGAGGGCAAGATTTTCGCCATTTGTAATTGCAATGTGAAGATTTGTAACGCGCTTCGTACCTCGCAGCTGTTCAATACTCCCAATATGTCGCGCAGCGCGTATGTGGCGCGCGTGGAGGCGGATAAATGCGTGGCATGCGGACGCTGTGTCGAGTATTGTCCTGCCGGAGCGGTCAAACTCGGTCAGAAACTCTGTACCAAACACGGCCCGCAGACCTATCCCAAACAGGAACTGCCCGATGCTGCCATGTGGGGCGAGCATAAATGGACGGAAGACTATCGCGATAAGAACCGCATCAACAGCTACCCCACCGGTACATCGCCATGCAAGACCGCTTGTCCGGCACATATCGCCGTGCAGGGCTATCTCAAGAAAGCCGCAGAGGGCAAATACCGCGAGGCATTGGAACTCATCAAACGCGAGAACCCGTTCCCCGCTGTCTGCGGACGTATCTGTAACCGCCGCTGCGAGGATGCTTGTACACGCGGCACTATCGACAGGGCAGTAGCTATCGACGCCGTCAAGAAATTCATTGCCGAGCAAGACCTGCATGCCGAGACACGCTTTGTGCCGGAAGTGAACATATGCTCCAACTCTATCAAAGAGTGGCCGGAGAAGATTGCTGTCATCGGCGGCGGACCTGCCGGACTGAGCTGTGCGTATTATCTCGCTACCATGGGATATAAACCTACTGTCTTTGAGAAAAACGAGCAGCCGGGAGGTATGCTTCGATACGGAATTCCGTCATATAAACTGGAGAAAGATGTCATTGATGCAGAGATAGATGTGATGCGTGAGATAGGTGTGGACATTCGTTGCGGCGTAGAGGTCGGAAAAGATATCACCATTGCACAACTGCGCGGGCAGGGCTACAAAGGCTTCTACGTGGCTATCGGTTGCCAGGGCGGACGACTGCCGGACATCCCTGGCCGAGACCTCGAAGGATGCACCACCGCCATCGATTTCCTGCACAACGCCAACTGCGGACAGTTAGTCGAAAGTAAAAAGACCGCTTTGCTCAAAGACAAAAGAGTGGTTGTTGTGGGCGGTGGTAACGTAGCCATCGATGCCGCGCGCGTAGCCAAAAGAAGCGGCGCTTCGGATGTTACGATGCTTTCACTGGAGACGGAGGATATCATGCCCGCATCGCTTGAGGAACGCATGGAAGCAAGAGAGGACGGCGTAGTCATCAACCCGGGATGGGGACCGGTGGAAGTCATCAGCCATCAGCCTTCAGATGTCAGCCTTCAGAAGCCGGTAGTAGGTGGTATTACCTTCAAGAAGTGCGTGTCTGTGTTTGACGAGCAGCACCGTTTTGCGCCGGAGTATGACGAGAATGAGACACTCACGCTGGATGCCGACCTCGTCATCTTCGCTATCGGTCAGACGGTGGTACTCAAAGACCTCCTCAAAGACACTAAAGTGGAGTTTGTCCGTGGTGTCTATCCCGTTGCGGACAAACTGACCTACCAGACTGCCGAGCCTGACATCTTCGTCGGCGGCGATGTCTTCACGGGACCCAAGTTCGCCATTGACGCTATAGCCGCCGGCAAGGAGGCCGCCGAGAGTCTGCACCGCTACGTACAGCACGGCCATATGACGATCGGACGCAACCGCCGTGATTTCATCGAACTCAACAAGAGCGATATAGTTGTCGAGAGTTATGACAACAGCTCTCGCCAAGAGCCGGGTGTGGAGCCGAAGAAGAGTGCTTTTGCCGAGTACCATGGTACGCTCACCGAGGAACAGGTACGCAAAGAAACGGCGCGCTGCCTCAGTTGCGGTGCATCGGTTGTGGATGAGAACAGGTGCATCGGCTGCGGTATCTGTACCACCAAGTGCGGCTTTGACGCTATCCATCTGCACCGTGAACATCCGGAGGCAAGTGTTATGCGGACATCGGAGAACAAGTTCGACGGCATTCTCCCGTACATGCTCAAACGCGCAGGGAAGATTATAATTTCCGGACTAAGCCCGAAGAAATAATGCACGAACTCGGTATCGTCTTCTATATCATCCGCGATGTCAAGCAGGCGGCGCAGGAGAACGGCGTGGAGAAGGTCACGACGGTGGTGATGAACATTGGCGAGGTAAGCACCATTGTGCCGGAATACTTACTGGACTGCTGGCGTTGGGCGGCGGACAAGGAAGATTTGCTGCGAGGGTGCGAGCTGAGGGTTGAGACCATCCCCGCCGTCACCCACTGCGACGGTTGCGGCAAGGACTACCCCACTGTGGCGCACGGCAAGATCTGTCCCCACTGCGGCAGCACCGACACTTGGCTCCTGCGCGGCAACGAAGTAGAAATCAAAGAGATTGCGGTGCCGCAATAACAACTCGACATAACGACATGACGTCATAACGAAAAATCGCACATCGTAAATTATGTAAATCGTAAATCATATGGCTTGTTTTATTGTACCATTAACCCAGGCGATTGCCACGACGGTATATCGCCAACAACAGGAACGGAAGGCGCTTGCCGGTCAAGGCACGCACAATGTTTCATTCCTCTCACGTAACCTCAAGACCCTCGAGTTCATGCTCTGGGGCGGCTCGTTAATGCTCATTGTGGATCATATCATCAACGGCGAGGTCACATGGATGTATCCGTTTTTCACCGCGCTGGAGAGCGAAGGAGGCGGCATGGTGATGCTCCGTGAGATGCTCACCGTAGGCGTGCCTATGTCTATTGTCGTCACCGCTGCATGGGTCGTCTGGTGTTATATGAAGGAGCGCAAGACCGTAAAAGCATAACAAACAAAAGACCGCGTAAGCGATCCTTAATCAAAATATCAATTAATTAAAACACACAACAATTATGTTTTTTCAAGTCTATGGAGAGCACGCCCTCATCCAATGGGTTATGCTCTTTGCAGTCCTCGTAGGACTGATTCTCTGGAATGAGTTTGCACGCCGTACCAAACTCGGCGGTGCTATCACATTCTTCGCCATTCCGCTGGCGCTGACCGTTTATTTCATTGCCATCGCAGTAGGAGCCCGCATGGGCGCCGACTGGGCACTGAACAACCAGACGCACGTGTACATGAACGGCTGGTTCCACTATGCCAAGCTGTACGCTGCGCTGACCGGCTGTATCGGTTTCATGATGATCAAGTACGAGTGGGGCATCGGCGCCAAACGCTGGTTCAAACCCTTCCCGTTCATCATCGTGGCTATCAACATCCTCATCGCCGTTTGCTCTGATTTCGAGTCGGCTATCATGGGATGGAACAAATGGTGGCTGTCGAGCGAAGGTGTATGGTTGTATGGTGGCTGGCACAACGTGTTCAACGGTGTGGCAGGTCTGTTCAACATCTTCTGTATGACCGCTTGGTGGAATGTCTATCCCAGCAAGGACCGCAAAGATATGATCTGGGCAGACATGACCTGGGTGTACATCCTCGTGTATGACATCTGGAACTTCGCTTACACCTACAACTGTCTGCCGACCCACAGCTGGTACTGCGGTATCGCCCTGCTGCTGGCTCCGACCGTAGCCGCTATCTGCTGGAACCGCGGTGGCTGGATCCAGAACCGCGCCAACACCCTGGCTATCTGGTGTATGTTCGCACAGGTATTCCCGTTGTTCCAAGAGACCTTCTTCAACGGAAAACAATTCTTCTCATGGGCCGTTCTGCCTACCCAGTATGTCAATGGTATTGAGACCATTAACGCCATCTATGCAGCTTCCGGTCTGGGAGACGAAGTCGTTGCGCACACCACCGTTGTTGCCGAGGGTGCTACCGCTGCCAACCCGACAGCTATGCTTGTGATCTCCGCCCTCGCGCTCATCACTAACATCATTGCGTTCTGCTACATCATGTACCAGGCGAAGACGCGCCATATCAACCCGTACAAGGAGGATGTATTCGTTGACCAGCAGTACTACAAAGATGCACAGGCTCGCGCCTATGTCAACTGCTAATCTGCCGGTTTAAGCGTTTATCACAAAAAAATGGCATGCACATTTGTGTATGTCATTTTTTTGTTGTACCTTTGCAGCCGTTTAGCTAATTTGGTTTATTTGTTTCATTTGTGGACCCCAAAACACCCGAACAAATAGAGTTGGAGAAACTGCAATCGCGGCTGACGAAGCGTTTTCACAAGGCATGCGCCGACTACGGGCTCATCGCCGACGGCGACCATATCCTCATCGGCCTCAGCGGAGGCAAGGACTCGCTGGCATTGGTGGAGATGCTCGGCCGCAGGGCGCAGATATACGTGCCGCGTTTTACCGTCACGGCGCTCCATGTGCGGGTCAAGGAGCGGGCGTATATTTCCGACCTCAGTTACCTGCAGCGCTTCTGCGACGAAGCCCGTGTCCCGCTCATCGTGAGGGACACAGCTATCAACAGCGATAGCAATCCAACCTCAAACAGCGATAGCGGTCCAACTCTCAAACGGAACCCTTCTTGTTTTCTCTGCGCGTGGTACAGGCGCAAGGAGCTCTTCAACGCGGCGCAGGAGCTGGGCTGCAACAAGATTGCTTTCGGCCATCACAAGGATGATATCGTCGAGACGCTGCTGATGAACCAGATCTTCCAAGGCACCTACGCCACGATGCCGCCGCTGCTGCAGATGGAGAAGATGCCGCTGCAGATCATCCGGCCGCTCGCGCTCATCGAGGAAGCCGACCTCGTCCGTTACGCAGCCCTACGCGGCTACGAGAAACAGAAACAGCTCTGCCCTTTCGAACACGCCAGCTCGCGAGCGAAAGTCAAAGAGCTGCTCGCGCAGATCAAAGCCCTCAACCCCGAGGCGCTCGACTCCCTCTACAACGCCATGACCAATATCAAACCCGACTACTTGCCTAAAACAATTCATAATTCGTAATTTTTAATTCGTAATTCCTATGAACGCTCTTTATACTATCCTGTTGCTTTTAGCGTCGAATGTGTTTATGACGCTGGCGTGGTACGGGCATCTGAAATTGCAGAACATGGGCTTCTTCACCAACGCCACACCGCTGATCTTCGTGATTCTCCTCTCGTGGGGCATCGCTTTTTTCGAATACTGCCTGCAGGTGCCTGCCAACCGCCTCGGCTTTGACGGCAACGGCGGACCGTTCACACTGATGCAACTGAAGGTCATCCAGGAGGTCATCACCCTGGTGGTGTTTGTCCTTTTCTCCGCCATAGCGTTCGGCATGCCGCTCCGCTGGAACCATTTCGTGGCGTGCCTCTTCCTCATCGCCGCCGTCTATTTCGTCTTCGGATTCAAATAACGCACCAATCACCTCAAGCAAACCTCGCGTTAATCGTATACCCTTGCTATACCCTTGCTATACCCTTAGTACACGCATATTGAAAAAAAATGACACTAAAATTTGCAAGTGTCATTTTTTTGTTGTATCTTTGCAGCAAAATTTGAATAAAAAAGGTCGTTTTTACGACTAAAGTTATTGCGATACAAACAATATGGACATCTTAAGAAATGACTATCTCAGGCAACTGGAGGCCAAGAGTTGGAACGGCAAAGTAAAGATTATCACCGGTATTCGGCGGTGTGGAAAATCGTACCTGCTATCTCATTTATACAAGCAATATTTGCTCCAAAAAGGTGTGAAAGAAGATAGCTTTATAGAGATAGACTTAGAAAAGGACTATAATAAAGCTTATCGCAATCCGATAACCTTGTATGAGTATGTGATGTCTCGGTGTAAGAACAAAAAGCATAAATACTATGTCTTCATTGATGAGATACAGCGTTGTTACAAAGTCAAGAACACCGATACAGACGAATCACTTGTGCCGGCAGAGGATAGAGAATTGCTATATACCACATTCTATGACATTTTAAATAGTTTGCGAAGCGAGGAATACATTGATGTATATGTTACAGGAAGCAATTCCAAAATGCTATCTACGGATGTGGTGACTTATTTTCGTGACCGAGGAAGTGAGATTAAGGTTTATCCTCTTTCTTTCGCCGAATACTACGCGTTTGCAGGTTTGGAGAAAGCGGAGGCTTTGGAGCAATATCTGAACTTTGGCGGAATGCCTTTGACGGTGATTGAACCCGATGAAATAGCAAAGCAAAAATACCTGACGGACTTACATCGCAATGTGTATTTAAAAGATATTGTAGAGCGATACAAACTGCATGATGATGTCGTAATAGATGCGTTGACGGACACGTTGTATTCGGCGGTGGGATCGCTTTCTAACCCGCATAAACTGGCCAACTCGGTCAGTACTTTGATGGCGCAAAAGACTTACGATCCGACGATAAAGAAATATCTGGGTTATCTGGAAGATGCCTATCTATTTTCGGCTGCGCAACGATATGATGTGAAGGGCAAGCGTTATTTTGAGAATATAAAAAAGTATTATGCGATGGATCTCGGGCTGCGCAATGCCCAGCTTAATTTTCGTCAGCAAGAGCGCAGCCATTTGATGGAAAACATGATTTACAATGAGTTGATTCGAAGAGGCTATCGGGTAGATGTAGGCGTTGTAGAGGTGGAACGTGTGATTGAAGGCAAACGTCAGCAAGCACAATATGAAATTGATTTTATCGTCAACACATGGAATGAAAAGATTTACATCCAGTCAGCGCTTCATGTTGATACGCCTGACAAAAAAGCACAAGAGACATTCTCCCTCAGCCACGTACGCGACTCGTTCCGAAAGATTGTCATTGTAGATGGCATTTCGCGCCCATGGGCAGACGAAAATGGTGTAACTTATATGGGAGTGATACCTTTCTTGCTCAACACAGACAAGATACTGATATAACATACGTAATAACAGCTACTACAAACGGCAATCCCGACATACGGATTGCCGTTTTTTGTGTCTATATGAATGGAAAAGCGGCGAATGATTGAGAAAAAAGAACAATAAATTTGCACAGATAAAAAATTCTTTGTACCTTTGCACCGTGGAATGAGAAGAACCGTGCAAATGTGCCGGGGCATTCCGCCGGAATCACTTACGCCGCGCCTGCTGCGCGCAGGAGGGGATGAGGGATTCGATTACATATTGAAAAGGCGTTTATTGACGCTTTGTATTTGACGCACAAAAGCTTAGCACACTTTTTTCATCAAACCAAAAGTCAAGACAAAGTAAGCAATCGGACGCCTACGGGTATGACTATTCATAACCCCTTCGTACATCGTACTTCGTACCTTGTACATTTTCTTGGGTTAGTCATATCGGCGTAGGTTTCATTGTTGTTTATTGACTTTTGGGGGTAAGTGCTAAGACCCTTGTGCGTAGATGAGCAATAGTGAAGTCTGCGCTTTTTTGTGCGTGTATGTGTGCGATAGTTTGTAAAACGCCGGAAAGGTGTAAATGAAACGGCAAAAATTGTATTTTTTATGGAAGCAATAGAAGCTTGTAACAGACTGAAAATCATAGGATTGCACGATTAACTTTTTAACAAAGTCTAGGATTGCTCCGAAGTGCCCTGCATTTGCCCTTTGCTTGCCTCTGAAACGCCATTGATAGATCGATAATCAGAAACGGAAGTAATATCTTAGGAAGAATTACTATTGATAATACAAACAAAGTGGAGGATGCCGAAAAGCCCATAAGTGAGTAGGCATAAATAATATAAATACTACAATGAAAAAAATCTTTCTTTTTTGTCTTCTTATGACGACTGCTATGATTTACGCAGATGACGTGAAAAGAGTAGCCATTCTGGAAGTCGTAGATCGCGAGGGCAAGCTATCGTACAGTCAGAAGCTAATGCTTCGCAGCAATCTGGCACGGGCAGTCACCAATACCAAGGGGTTTGAAGCGTATGACCGTACGGATATGGATGCTATTCTCAACGAACATGATTTCCAACGTTCGGGTAATGTGAGCGATTCGCAAATCAAGAAATTGGGAGAAATGACAGGAGCCAGTTATATTCTGGTAGCAGAGGGAGTTATAGCAGAAGCCAACAAACTTTTTGTGACAGCAAAAATTCTGAATGTAGAATCTGCAAAAGTGGAAGTTACTGAAAACATGCTAATGGGCACCGCTTCTTCTGCCATGCAATATGGTTGTCGTGACTTGGCAAAAAAGATGTTCAGTTCTCTAAACAATCCCTTTGTTTCTGCCTATAAGAATAAAGAGGATTCAATCGCAGCAGCAAAAAAAGCCGAACAACGCGCGCAAGAGCAAAGAATCCGTGAAGAGCGCGCTGCGGCGGAAGCTAAAGTGCGCAAGGAACGTGAGGATGCCGAGGCTGCGGTACGGGAACAGAAAAGACTGGAGCAGGAACGCAAGAAGGCAGAAGAGGAAGAGAGAGCCAAATATTATATCACCAAACTTAACAGCAATGAGTACCTATACTTAGGTAATACCATGAGCAGAAAGGAGTATGAGAACTTCTTGAAGAACAATTGTGCCGAAGCTTTCAGCCAATATCGTAGTGGGAAAAAACATATAATAGCAGGTTGGACATTATTCGGTGTAGGTCTAGCTGCCGGAGTAGGCGGAATCATATACGGAACTCTTTCCGGAAACCAGACAACTATATCAAGCAGCCAAAGCACTACTACTTCATACGACGGCACTACTTATTCCAGCACTACGTCACAATCTTCTTTTACATTTAATGTTGTTGGAGGTATTTTAGCGGCAACCGGAGGTGGATTGGTAATTGCTTCTATTCCAACCTTAGCAGTTGGTTACAGCAAGCGCAATAAAGCATATAAAGTCTATAATAATCAGTGCGCATCGCCTGCAATATCTCCATTGTCCCTGAACCTGACAGCAGGACAGAACGGCTTGGGACTGGCACTGCAATTCTAATACTCAATATATTATCAACTAAAAAATCTTTACAACAATGAAAAAGATGATGTTTTTGGCTACCTTAGTAGCCGTTTCAATGGCAGTAGCTGTGCCTGTACAAGCTCAAAGCCGTAAAGACAAAAAAGCCGCACAAAAAGCAGAGTGGGAAATGAAACAGCAGCAGCAACGCGAGGAGGCAGAACTTCGTCACCAGATGAAGATGGACAGCCTGCGCAACGTGCAACGCCAGAACGAAGAGATTGAGGCAGAAGCCAAAGAAGCCCGTAAGAAAGCTGAGGCAGAAAGACAAGCAGCAGAGGCTGCGGCATTGGCTAAGCAGAAAAAAGCCGAAGAAGCTGCTGCACTGGAAGAAAAAGAGTTCAATGAACCCTGTATGGAATTTGAAAGTACGGCTAATCTCATCCGTGCCCGTGGCATTGGAGAGGATTTTGAACAGCAACTCTCTGCAGAAATGGTTCGTTCTGCTGCCATTGAGGAACTTGGCTCGCAGATTTCCACCAAGGTACAAGCATTGTTGATGAATTACAAAAAATCCGTCCGTCAGAACTTGAAGCGTGAGTCTTTGCGCCGTGTAGAAGGCTTGACCATGACAGAGGTGGATCAGGCTACCGGTTTCCGTGTGGCTTGCCGCAAGACAACTACATACATCCAGAACGGCGAGCGCATCTTCAAGACCTATATGGTGATTGAGTTGGGAGAAGACCAGTTGCTTAAGCCTATTTATGATGGAATCCAGAAAGATGACGAACTGAAGATAGACGGTGATTATCAGTCTTTCAAGAAAGAGTTTGACGATCACTTCAAGAATCAATCAGAGGAGTCTCTTCAAGAGATAATCAACCAATAACAACTTTTCTTCATCGCGCCGAGGGAGCTGATACCTCCCCCGGCTGCACTAATAATAACCGGCATACCATGCCGGAGAAATGGACAATGCTAATAAAATAAAGAACAGGAAAAAACTATTATTCATTTTGCTCTCTGTCTTATCGTTGATAGCAGTAGCTCAGAATCAAAAAATTGCATTGCTGGAACCTCGTGCAGGAGACGGTTCTACTGCCATTTCTGGTATGGAGAAGGCCATGTTACGTGGCGAACTGCGCAAAGCTATTGTTAACCAGCCCGGTTTTGAGGCATTTACAAGAGCTGACATTGATCAGCTTATGAAAGAGCAAAATTTTCAACGTACAGGAAACGTAAGTGAGTCGGACATTCATAAACTGGGTGAAATGTCAGGTGCAGATTATATATGTATATCAACACTTAATAAATCTAACACAGAGTTTTACTTAGAAGCCTATTTGATTAACATAGAGACAGGAGCTATCAGCAATCCAGCTTCGCAATATGGAGAATTGGTGAACGGAAAATTGGCCAATATGCTTCCTGTATGTCAAGCTTTGGCTCAAGAACTATTAGGAACAACTACTCCAATAGCACAACATGTTATGGGCTCGCAATCCAATAAAACGGAGTTCCCCGTCAACTTATGGGATTCTACCGCTGTTTCTATACGCTCAATTTCGGTCAATACAACCGATGAATACGTGGATATGGGCTTGCCAAGTGGTACTATGTGGAAGTCTACAAATGAAGAGTGCGGATTAATTACGTATGAAGAAGCGATGGATTGTTATGCTAATAATTTGCCGAACAAGGAACAATGGGAGGAATTAGTCGGATATTGCAGTTGGACATGGACAGGGCGTGGATACAAAGTAACAGCTCCTAATAAACAAACTCTCTTTTTCTCTGCTGAAGGTTTTTATAGTGACAATAAAAAGAAGAAAAAGGAGGGAGAGGGGACTTGTGGTATCTATTGGTCTTCTACACGGTTACTTGTACAAAAAAATAGAGGGGTTTCGTGGGGGCTGAGATTTAATAATCAGAGCAAAGTTGTTGGTGATGCATTCAGTAACTGGTCGTGTTCTATCCGTCTTGTTAAGTAAGTAATAAAAACGCAGTAGCATGTATGTAAGTAATGAATATGCAAAAACTATTAACTCTTTTAGTCGCTATCCTATCGCTGACGGCGTAAAAACACTCGCCGGAGTGTGTTTCGACGAGTGAGACCGTGATCTTTGATAAATACCCGAATACCATGCCGGAGAAATGGACAATGTAATAATTAAAGATAGGAAGATATAGAGGCGGCAAGATTATTGAGGGCGACACAGTCGCTACGGGAAATATGTCCTTTATTCGGATCAAATTTCCAAGGGGATAAAATGAGTAGTCGCCCTTCTGCACAAGCATCAAAGAGGCCGGTCTGTGGCTTGTAATAATCATGAAAGCCATTGTCGGCAAGATAGATGAACGGCAGTTTCTCACGGAGGAGCACATCCATCACTTGTCGCTCTTGCGGAGAAATAAATGGTGAAACCAAAATGGAGCCTTGACGAGCGGCGAGGACGCAGGAGTTCATATAATTACGGAGAGCTTGAGCATCGCCGTATTCGGCTGCCTCGACCATCATGCGGCGCACATGAACCGGCATATATCGCTCCGCCTGTAATAGGGATACATTGCCTACTCCATCATACGAGACTCCGGCAATCTCAATATCTTGCTGGACACGGAAATAGCCGGGCATGAGGCGTTTGGTGGCAAGGCGTTGCGGGTTCATTTTGACATATTGTATCATTGTGTCCAGTTGCCCACGACGCGAGAGAGGACGGATAAAGGGCATATCGGTGAAGATGGGATGAGAGCGTTGTTGATTGTCCCGAATGGCATTCGGGCTAATGGACAATGAATATGCTCTGCCGAGCATTTTGGCACCTTGCCAGAAGCCGCGGATGGCGGATTTGATGCTAACAGGCATGTCGCGGGTGACATGAAGTATAAAATGCACATGATCTGGCATCATCCGCAATCCGATGATTTTAATCTCAGGATGATGTTCCGGGATAGAACGGACACATGACTTTATTTGCTCTCCAAAGGGAGATAAGTCCACATTTGCCTCTTGGGGGTTGTTGTTGGGAATAACAAGTGTGCCAAGTAAGGGTTCACGAGAGGAGACAACGAGAGTAACATGGTAGATGCCAACCCCTTTCCATGCCGTACCAAATTGTTGCCAATGCCATTGTCCGTCGCCCATAGTGCACTCCCTGTTATTACGAGTGCAAAAGTACTAAAAATAATTGATATATGCAAATAATTTCATAAAAATCGGCAAGTTGAGACGATTTTGTTCGGCAAGTTGAGAATTTCATAAATGTTCAATCTTATAACTATGACAGAAAAATATATACACATATGAAAAATCAATTAATCATTTTGCTTTCGGCGTTATCGCTGACGGCAGTAGCACAGCAACCCAATTGGTATAGTGACAGCGATAGAGAGGCTAATTATCCGAAGTGGCAGTATTTTGTTGGCTTTGCCGAGGGACAACGACAAAGCGGAGAGAGTATAGAGGCGGCTATGTCGCGGATGAAGAATGCGGCGCGGGTAGAGGCGGTTAGTACTATCCGTGTGCATGTGCAGAACACCACCGTCAATCAGGCTCTTTCACAGACTTTGCGTACCATGGAAGGCACTTTCCGTCAATCGGCGCGGGAGTTTTCGTCGGCGACTACGACATCTGTGGATATGGAGATACCCGGATTGCAAGTAGAGGCATGGCGCAATCCGAAGACAGGAGAGATAGCCGCTTTCGCGTATGTGAAGAAAAGCACCTTTATCCGCCAACTGGAAAAGAAAATAACGGTCGGGTTAACGAAGATAGAGACATCACTTGACCAGATAGACCAACTGATTGCTACCGGACAGAAAATGCAGGCACGCGAGCTGGCACAAAAGACTCTGCCGCAGTTCTATGAGATTGACGAGACGCAGAAGATACTTGCCGCCGTGGATGAGAACGCCGACGAGGAGACGCTGCAACTGCAAGAGACACGGACGCTACAGCACCGCTTGACCGGTATCATTGCACAGCTCAAAAACGGCATAAACATCTATTTGGATTGCAAAGCGGACTTGTTCGGCATCAACTATTCTGCGCTAAAAGGAGAGATACAAAGAGCATTAAGCCCGATGGGCTGCACGTTTGTGCGCAGTGCTTCTGAAGCGGACTGGGCTATATACGTTACAACTGCCGCACGAGAATACAACAAAAATGATTTCGGGGGAGGAAGCACCTATTACGCATATGTGGATGCCAACATCGCCATAGACAAGCAAACAACGGGGCAACGGATTTACGAAGACGCCATCAGCGAGAAAGGCGGACATACGCATAACTTCGAGCAGGCGGCACGGCAGGCATACAAAGATATATCGCCCAAAATCAGCAAGATAATAAAAGAGCAGATACAGCAGTAAAACCGGATAGACGTCCACCTATGACGTCCGTAATGCGAATGAGATGGTAACGGGAATGAACCGACACACAAAATGCAGCAAATGCAAAAAAAGAAGGTATGAAGGGGTATTAAAACGGTGATTGCTTGAGCGCAACAATTAGACCGCTATCGCTGTTTGAAGTTCCAGCAGTCCGTAGGACGGTCTAACAGTCCGAAGGACGTTCCAACAGCGCAAGAGTTTTAGTTAAAAATCAATGTTCCGGCGGCGATTTTTATATATTTTTTCGATTTTCCAACGGCTAAAAGAAACAAAACGCCCCAAAACCAGATGGTAGTAAACAACTACGGAACGGTGAATATCTACGAGAATAACAGCCTGACAATTTAACAATTTAACGGTTTAACAGTTTACTCCCCCTCCAGGGGGTCGGGGGGCATTCGGGCTTTATCGGGTCATTATCGGTCCATTGTCGGTCCATTATCGATCCAATGCCGAGCCTCAAAAATATTTTAATTAAAATAATTTTGGGTTTTGGGGACTAATAAAATAATTATACTTTTTCATTCGTCCAAAATGTCCCAAAATGATTCAAAAAAAATATTAGTAAGTCAATATTGCCAATATGATCCATATTAAAATGGGCAATATCGGTAATATCGGTAAGCCCCACCCCGACCCTCCCCCGCAGGGAGGGAGTAAACAATTTCAAACCATTTCAAACAGGCACAAAGTGCCAAACTAATCAATTATTGTAAATGATTAAATTGTAAATTGCCAATATTTTATCATTTCAAATTCACAGAATAATATACTATGTATATTATAGGTGTTGGTAGGATACGATATTACCTCGATGCGCTCCTGATGCGTTCCCTGTGCGCCCTATAGGCTGCGGGTGGCAAAGCCCTCTGGTTTGAAGGTTTGACGGACTAAAGTCCGTTTGTTTGAGGGTTTGAACAAACTGAAAGGTGAAAACTGAAAACCTCAAACCAAGGCGAAGCCTCAAACTACCTCAAACCAAGGCGAAGCCTCAAACAACATCAAACCATTTCAGTATCGGAACGATATTTCGGCGAATAAATTTCATGCAGAATGCATCCAATTCCCGCATATATCGGGAAAAAATGGCACTCAAATTTGCGTATGTCATTTTTTTTGTGTAATTTTGCAACCGTAATGAAACACGCCGGGTGTGAGGGCGGGATATTCTGCTTGATGGCAGGACGCGACTTACTCTTCAGGTGAGTGGAGCATTACACAACATAATGGCGTTTATTGACGCTTGTTTTGGCTTAACGAAATCCTGCAAAGTTTTCACATGCCCGAAACAAGAGAGTACAATAAACGTCCATGGATATGTATATAAATGCATTTCACAAGTGCACTCTACATATCGGCGTGGACGTTATTGTTTATTCTTGTATGTAGGGTCTTGCAGGAACCTCGTTAGGGAGAATAAGCGTGAAACGATTCACGCTTTGTTTATTATATATCCTAATTAATATGAAA
>FLNW01000408.1_pt1 | contig 16794 bp, 9 predicted proteins | sample 1140371 | NCBI WGS metagenome assembly FLNW01 (sample SAMEA3878170, study PRJEB12797) | bioreactor metagenome | biome: Moose rumen | place: Sweden | collected 2011-10
GTAGTAGACTGTGACGATCCAATGACAATCATAGCATGTACAACAGACACAGACGCATGTCCAGCTGCTTGTAGAGAAGATGCTAGTGATAATGGAGATGAAGAAACTGATACAGTTGTTAAGTCTGGAGACTTAGCTGTAAGCGCTTCTGCAAACTCTAGTAAAAAGGTAATTAAATGAGGAGTTTCTGATTTGGATACTCTTAAATTCAAAACATCTGAAGATGTGGAAATAACTAAGATTACTCTTGAAAGATATGGATATTCTACATACGAATCAGTTAATGCCGTATGGTTAGAAGATGAAGATGGAAATGTTATAGCAGAAGAAAGGGATGTAAATTCTAAAGATGTTGTAACTCTTTCTCTTAAAAAAGATTACAGAACTGTAAACGGTATATTAAATGCAACAGTTGTTGTAAGAATGAATAGTGATATTGCTAATGATCCAGATACTGATGACGATGAAACTTTCTCTGTTGGATCAACAATTTGATTTAAAGTTACAGATGTAAGTTCTACTGCTAAAAATGTAGATCTTGGTGATTATAGTCCATACACTTATGAAATTGTAGATTATACAGTTGGAGGACTAATAGTATCAGCAAATGGTACACTCAAGAAATATAATTATGAGGCAGGAGAATCTTATGAAATAGCTAGATTTAAATTGAAAGCTGGTAATGCTGCTATATCTCTTAATGGATTTACATTGGTAAATGGAGGAAATCTTTCTGCTGATGAATTTATTGATAACTTAGTAGTTACCGTTGAAGGAGAAAAAGTTAACGGATTAAAATATAGCTTCAATAAAGATGATGAATTAGTCGTATCTTTTGATGAAGTAAAGATTGATATCAGAAAAAATGTAACTGTTGTAGTATCAGCATCATTCAATGAAGAATTTGATGAATATGGAAATATAATTGCATATATCATCAATGATACAGATGATGTAAATGCCACAGAAACTAAAACATCTGCTAGAGTTGAGGTTACTGGTAATGCTAATCTTCAGAATCCTTCATATAATGAAGATGGTGCAGATGATTGGAGATTCCCTGCTTATAAATTCAATGGAAGTAAAATTAAGCTTTCTGGAACTAAATTAGGAAATATTGATGCTGCTCAGGGTGCTGAAGGTATCGTTATAGCCGAATGAGAAATCACTCTTGGAGAACCTATCTATAAATGAACAGTTAAAGTTCCTGTTACATCTTGGGGTACTGCTCTTTCAGGATATGTTGATAAACTAACATTAGTTATAAACGGTGATGATTATGATTCTAAATACGATGCAAACGGAGATTATTATTATTTCTCTAATGTTGAAATAGAAAAATCTGGAAAAGTTCAATTAAAGATTGACATTGAAAATGATGAAGATGTAACATGAACTATTAAGTTCGGAAGCTTAAAATTTGAAGGATTTGTATATGAAACTAACAAGAAAGTAGATGCAGATCCAACAGGATCTATAACAGTATCTAATGTTACAATCCAAGCCGCTAAAGCTTCTTTAGAAAATGATTTGACTAAATCTGTTGAATTCGTTAAAGAAACTGGAGCTAGAAAAACTGTATTTGAGGGTACATATACAGCCAAGAAAGGTGATGTATATCTTAATAAATTTATTATAGTAGCAGATCAGGATGAATTCCCTAACGATAATGCAAATGATAGAACTTTCTATTTAATTATCGATGGAGAAGAGGTTGGAGATACAAGTGATGTTTATTGTAATGACAACTTCACAAAAGATGATCTTGATAAATATCCTTATGAAGATTTCTCTGATGTAAAAGTTGGAGCTGGAAAATCTGTTAAAGTTAAAGTCGAAGCAGACATTGACAGTGATACAGAAGCTAGCTATGATTACACATTGTATGTTTGGTGAGAAGATGAGAATAACAATTCTCCTTCAGGAATTGGATATGATGACTTAGTAACTATTAAAGTAGTTGAGAAGGGAACAGTTACTATTCCTACTGCATCATCAAGTAAAAATGATGTAATTCTAAAAGCTAAGAATCAAAAAATCGCTGAATTTACGGTAAAACCATCTAACAATAACGAAGGATTAGATTTAGAAAATCTTTTGTTAAGAGTTACAGTTGGTGATGATGATGTTCTTGCTGCTGATGATGGTTATAAGGTAAAAGTTTGAAAAACAGATTACAGTAGTGACTGTGATTCTCTTGATGAAGAAGAGGGTGTTTATGAGTGTATAATCAATGATGAATTACCTACAGCGTGATTAGTTGTTCAAGTTACATTAAAGAAAGAACAGGCTGGAACTGTTACATTAGAAGTGCTGGCAGCCAATATTGATACAGACGAAGAGGAATTTAAACTTCCTGAATCTGCTCTTAGAACATACAAAGCTAAATATCAATCAGCTTTAGTATATATAGCATCTCAAACTAATGAGGGTAGTTATACATCATATGAACTATGAGTGCAAAAATACGATGATGATTATGAGATTTCTAATATAAGCTTTGGAACTGGTAGTAGTGATGGTTGATGTACTGGACTTCTTACTTTCAGATGATGAGAGCCTGAAGATGATGGAGATGTATTTGAATTCAACAACGAAGAAGATACACAAAATATAGAATGTGTAAGTTATACTATTTCATGAGGTGACTTAGATAATGAAGAAGAAGTTACAATTACTATAGATGATAGTAAAAATTACTTCAAGGTTAATAGAGCATCAAATGGAGCTTCATTGAGAGTATTTGCTAAAGACTAGTATCTTCTTACATATACAGAAAGAACTCCTGACTCCGGTCGGGAGTTTTTCTATTATATTTTTTTTTAAAATCAACCTCTAATTGAAATATTTAATTTATAAAATATCCAACTTTTTGTAAAGTGTAGTTTGCAAAATATCGAACTTTTTGTAAACTATGATTTGCAAAATATATTTTTTTTAGTATAATAGAATTGTTTATCATCTAAGTATTTATAATGTTTTATAGACAAATTCTCTCAAAAATTGAACCATTTTTGAAAACACGTGATATAATTTTGTTGTATTGAGCTAGACAAGTTGGTAAAACTAGCATTATGCAGATAATTCAAGAAAATGAAAAAAGACAGAATTTATTTATTGATTTAGAGCAAAGTGAAAATCTCAATTTAGTAAATTCAAATCAGGAAAGGTTTGTTGATTATTTAAAAACTCAGAACTGGAATTGAAAAGATGAAATAGTGGTATTTATCGACGAAATACAATATGCAGAGGATCCTACATCTTTTCTCAAATATTTACACGATCATTATCCAATAAAATTTATCGTTTCTTGATCTTCTACATTAGATATTAGATGAAAATTGAAAAATAGTATGGTTTGAAGGATGCTCATATTTGAAGTTTACCCACTAAACTTCCAAGAGTTTTTGGTGTTTAAATGAAAAGATAATTTGGCAAAATTGGTAAGGAAAAATATTGATTTAGAAATAATAAATGATGAACTCTCATTCTTATATAAAGAATATTGCATATTCTGATGATATCCACAGGTTGTATTAACAGAAGATATTGAATCCAAAAAAATATACCTGAGACAAATTGTAAATACATATATTCAAAAAGATATTAGAGATATCTGAAAAATAAACGATATAGAAAAATTTAATAAAATGTTGATGGTTTTAGCAGATCAGAGTTGACAGCTTTTGAATATATCAGAATTGGCTTGAGATAGCATATGAGTCTCAAGAGAAACGCTAAATAAGTGGTTGTTGTTGCTTGAAAATACTTTTGTAACAAAACAAATAAGACCATTTTCAAAGAATGTTCGTTCAGAGTTAACTAAAATGCCAAAAATATTTTTTGAAGATAATTGAATTAAAAATGTATTTTTAAATAATTTTGAAGTGACATGAAATTGATTTGAAACTTCGATATTCAACGATTTGTCTCATTCATATCGTTTTGAAAATATTCAATTCTATAGAACTAAGGATAAACAAGAAATTGATCTTATTTTAGAGTGAATCCCTTATGAAATAAAATTAACTTATAATGGTAAAAGGCTGACCGCTTTAGAGTTTTTTCAAGAAAAATATGGTAAGAAATGAAATATAATAACTTTTGATAAAAAAGAAACAAATTTATACAATGTATTTTCTCCTCGAGAAGTGTAAATATAATGAAAAGATATTTGCAATTATAAAAAAATAAGTATAATGTATCCAGCAAAGTAATTCCGTATTGTTCGGGGTTTCGTATGATTCCTCATAAAGTGGGCTATACGGTTTTTGTTTCTTTATTGAAAGAACTCCTGACTTCGGTTGGGAGTTTTTTCTTATAATTAATTATTTTCTTGTTTTTGTAATTTTAATACATACTATCACTTAGTACCTGTTTTATCATTAAAATATATGATGAATATTCGACTTACTTGTTTATGTATCTTAGCATTAACGACATTTCTATCTCGATGCGGAATCAAAATTTTTAGAAAATTAAATATTTTGGATAAGCCATGAAAAGATTTGAAATGATCTAGGAAACCAGTTCCAACTATGCAATGAATCGTAGTTTACTTAATATTTCTAATCGTAGTAAGCCTATTTTTCCCTGAAATGTGGACTAATAGACTATTACTTTGATTCTTAGCGTGAGGAACTCTGATAGTCATTGTAGAAATAATTACAGAATTGGAATATATCTGAAAAATCTGATTTAAAATTCCTGCTTGGGCTAGATTTTTAGTGCATTTGATTGCTGCATGTTTAGCTTTGCGAATTAGTGGAATCGAAAATTTTGAGTTTTTACTCTGAAATAATGCAATAATTATTCCTCAACGAGCTTTGTACGTATTATTTGCAATTCGATCTACATTTGTAACCAATGCAGTGAATTGGATTGACTGAATCAATGCCCAGTGAAACGGAATCTTAACAATCTGATTTTTTACCATTTTTGGATTAATTCAGCGAGTAGTGCTTCCATCATATACAGAATACACAAATTACGATACTCTAATCCTTGTTCAACAATTATCATTAATTTTAGCGATAATTTCCCTAGTTTATACCGTTATAGAATTTAAACCTAGCGCTCTAATTAGAGATATCTGAACAATGTTCCTTGCATTCGGTTTAGCATATCTCTCAGTTCTTTGAGGGACGAAAATATGAACACTTATCGTTGCCTTGTCGCTAGTAATATTCGATGCAATATGGATTATATTTTACAGAATCTTTATTCTGAAAAAATCACCTATGCAATGAGACTACAAACACATGCATCATCGTTTACTTCGCCTTTGACGAACAAGATGAGAAGTGCGTGCATTTGTACGAATCTGGTCAATAATTATGATGGTATTAATGCTCATGCAGTGAACAAATAGAATCAATAAAATCATTATATTCCTAATTATGGCAGCTTTGTTCTTTGGTGTAAATGTTTATCTTTTTCTTATAAAAAAACTTCCTTGTTGACAAGATGACAAAAAGGAAGATCATTTTGAATGAGAATTAGGCGAGAAGAAGAATTAATTACAGACTTCCATATTTTTTACTTTCATGTAGCATCGCAAAAACTTTTCAATCTTTTATAATTGTGTGAACTGGGAATTCTCTTCCTCTGTAATGGATGAGAAGTATAGAATCAAATGACCAGTCGTTTGCTATAAAATGATGCCCTCTAAGGAATGCCGTTACAGACATTTCGTGCATTTCATTACTATTTATATTCAGAAATTTTACTACACACTCTTTTGCACATCGCTGCAAATAGAAATTTTCTCGTGGACTATATTGTGACTCAGGAACGTGAACATTTTTTAGTAATGATTCATCTCTTTCACGAATATATTCCAAATCTATAGCCACTTTCTTTGTATCTATTGCCATTCATATCATGTCTTCACTATGAGATAGACTGAAAAACAATTCTTCACATGAATATACTCATTCCATAAAAAAAAACTGAGTCTTTCATCTTTTTAACATATATTGAGTGACTAAGTATGCTCCGATTAATGAACTTGGTGCCCTTGCTAATAAATCACTCCTTCATTGCGACAAAAAAAATCATTTAGCTTCTTCATATAGTGTATTATCTGCAATATTGATGGAAAAATACATAATTTAGTGCGGAATAATAAAATAAATTATTTCTTTTTACTTTTTGTAGATTTTTTTTGTAGTGTTTTTGTAGTTACTTCCGTTCAATTTCCTGTCAAAATCTTCTTTAATTGTACATGATCGACCTTTCATGTTCCAAGCATAGGAATTTCTTTTAAATTAATTATTTCATCGATAGCAACTAAATTTGTTACTCATTGCTCGTGTAAGTAATTATTTACTTCAGATTTTTCTATTTTTTCTGTAGTAAATAGAGTTAATTTAACAGCTCCGTCATTTTCTTCAGATTCAATTGCTAGACATTCTGTTCAGTCAGAGTTTTTCCATTTACGAGAAAGTACAGTTTCTATAGCAGGAAGTGAAATCATTTCTCACGCAATTTTTACAAACCTTTTTAATCTTCACGAAATAGTCAAATATCCATCTTTATCCAAGAATCACAAATCTCATGTTTTATACCACTTTTTTCACTCAAACTCTTCAAAAGGAGATTCTAATTTTTTATCTACATATCCACCAAATACATTTAATCCATTAACATAAATCATTCATTCTTTATTTGCTGGCTGCTCTTTGTGGGTATCCAAATCCAGGATTTTAATAGTTTGTCATAAGATAGGCAATCATACAGTTCCTCTTTTAATCTCTACATTATTTTTGAATGGATTTACTGCGATAACAGGACTACATTCTGTAATTCCATATCATTCAATAATAGTTGCATGAGGAGATTTCTTAGAGAATTTTGTAAATAATTCTTTTGGACATTTCTCCGCTCAGACAATAGCTATACGTAAAGATTTAAGCTGATCATCTTTTGCTATTTGAACTACTCCATTAAGGAATGTAGGAGTAGAACAAAGGAATGATGATTTCGTATGTCCAACCAAATCCGCAATAGTTTTGCTATCATTTGGGTCTGGAGTAAATACAATTCTAGCTCATGAAATAAGTGGCATTACTATTCATAAAGCAAATCCAAATGAATGGAACGGTGGTAAATAGCAGATTTCTACATCGCTATTTTTAATTCAAACGATACCTGCCGCTCATAAAAGATCGTGTAATATATTTTCATGAGTCAGTTCTACAGTTTTTGGTAAAGATTCACTTCATGAAGTGAAGAGAACTACAGCGATTTTTGAAATATCTGTAGGAATTTTGAACCTCATAGCTTTACAAACTGCAGTCAGCTTTTGAATCAATGAAATATCTTTCAAAACATCTTCGAAGAATGTCATTTTATATTTCTGTAACCATGGAGTTTGAACTTTTTGGAAGAATGATTTTGCAGTCAAAATCACTTTCACATTTTGAGATTTAATACAATGAGCAAATGCTTCTTCAGACTGCGTCCAGTTTAGCATAACTGGAATCTTCTTTGCTAAATAACATCATGTAACAAGTAAAGAAGTCGCACTCAAAGATGGTAACATTATAGCAATTCTCTCTCATGGCATTTTTTTGAGTAAATCTGCGATTAGATAAGCTTTAATTAAAAAGTCGTTTCTACTCTGAATCCCAAATATTGAATCATAGCAGAATCCATCAGATTTATGAGATTTTAATGAAGCTTTCATAAGGGTCAGAATCGTAGAATCTTCTTTTGTCAAATTTTTAATGTGAGCATAAACCAATTTATTATCTCATGAATATTTCCAGTCACATGGTTCCATCTCTTCAACTGTTGCTGATTGTCAAATTGCCATCATCGATACATCTCATACAGTTTTTAAATCCAAAAGTGGAGGATTAGAAGCATCAGCAAAGGCTGACTGAACCGATGACTTTAATTCTGCCATATCAAGAGAATCAAAGAAACAGTCAAGAATCAGATTTGTGTCTAAATCTATTTTCCCAGTGAATTCAGGTTTAATTTTTTTCACAATAGCTGAAATTTTGTTCAAAACATCTGCAGGAATATCTGCTTTTCAACTGAATGATGTTCTTTTTAAATCTTTAATAGATCATTCGATTATGTTTGGCTCTTTATGATTTTTAGTAGTATTATACCAACATAAACCTGTCAAATAATTCAACTTTTCTTCTCATTTAGCATTATAGATTTTTTCGAGTTCTTGGTTGAAGGCATCGACTCATTTCTTTTCTATTTTATGAAGTAGCTGAGTAGAATCTTGTATCTGTATTTCAACCTTTCTTTTTGGAATAAAAATAAAAAGATTCAGAATAGCAAATCGAATAGCTTTCACGGCAAGCAAAGCGAGGCTTGGAGCTTTTCAATTCCAGGCCCGAGATGAACGAGAACCTCGAAGTCAGCGAATATTTACAGTCAGAATTTTTGTATCTTTAGGTGCATTTTGGGCAGCATAAAATGCTGTCTTTTTTCCAACGATTGACTGAAATCATTGACGAGCTAATGCTCACTGAGGATATAGAAGTATATTACGATTATCATTCAAAGCTTCAGTTATTTTTGAAACAATAGCATCAGTATTGATGGATTTAGTTTTATCTCCAGTTAAATCTGGAATGGGTATTGCTCAGATAGCATTGAAAACCCATTTTAAAATTGGAATTTTATAATAATCTTCAGTAACCACAGGACTCAATCATTTCTTAGCTCACAAAAAAGCTGAAATTATCACAGGATCCATCAATGCAACATGAGATGGCAAAACCAAATTGGATCATTCTGGATTCATCAATTCTAATCACTTAATTTCTACACGATAACGGAATCTGATTAGAAATTTTAGTAGTTTAGAAGAGAATGTCATAAATTTCAATTAATAATAAAACCATATTTCACAATTATAGCATAGAAATAATTGATAAATTCTCAAGGGGAAATATAACAGAAAAAACTCCGTTCCGAGTGATAGAGTATTTAGCTAACTCGACTGTAAAAATCCTGAGGATGAATTAAACTGTATTTAGCGTTAGGATAATTCTGACTAAATGACTTTGGCACTGCTGGATTTTTTTTATTTGACCATTTAATCTCATGAGCGTTTAATATTTCTCAAAAATCTGTCTCAATATAATCGATTTCTGATCAAGATGTAGTCCTCCAGAAAAAACTATTGTATGAAATATTATGATTTTGTAGATATTTAATCCTTTCTGATATAACAAAATTCTCTCGCATATGTCATGCATCTACTCTTAAATCGATGGGCTGAGTATTTCTAATCAATCAATTCCTTATTCAAATATCCCAAAAATAGATTTTTTGTCACATCTTTAATTCATTTCTCATATTGCGAGCAAATGAAGGTAAACGGAAAATAATAAAAGCCTGCTCCAACAATATCACATATTTCTGAATCGTTTTTACATCAGCTGCTAATAATTGGCTTAATTCATTATATGAAACTTCTGATCATATTTGTAAAGCTAAAGCTTGTAATAGCTTTAATATAAGGTCAGGTTTTTTTAAATTTTCATAAAGAAATACATCCTTGTAAGCATATGCATTAACCAATTCAAACAGATTTTCAGAGTTATTGTCAATTACATTACGAGGATATAATCAATAAATCATCCTTTGCTTAAGAATGTCCATATGCTGATGGACAGGTATACTTCACATAATTTCTTCCAAGGCTAAAGGATGTAAGTGGAATGTTTTTGACCTTCATGTAAGGGGTTCTTGAACACGATTAGCTAAATCAAAAGATGATGATCAAGTAGCAACAACTTGAACATTAGGTATATTATCTACCATCATTTTAATTATGTTTCAAATTGCTGGTATCTTTTGAGCCTCATCTATAATAACCATGCGATATCATTTCACTCGATTCTGTAGTGTTAATAAGGATGGAGACCTTAAAAAGTCTATCAAGGAATAGTCATCTCCGGTTACATAAAGTGTATCGTCCTTTCCATCCCATAATTTCTTACATAACGTTGTTTTTCAAACTTGTCTTGCTCAATAAATGATAATGGCTTTACCCTTAAAGCATGCATCCAATATTTGTTGTTCCAAAATCCTAGGAAATTCCATATGCGTAACTATAACAATTAAAAATATTATAAATTATGTATAAAAAAGCAATCCATAAAATCAAGTAATTTTTTGGATTATATTCCATAAAATCAAAACAATATATAGATTTAATTTTACATAAGAAAAAACTCCCCATCTTTCGTTGAGAATTGTTTTCAACATTTTCATGTAATTATATTTGCATTTAGAAAAATTTTCAATATAATATACTTGTTATAACGACAAAAGAGATTCCGAAAAGTATTGGTGCTTTAGGACATCTCTTTTTTTGTATCTAAAGTTTACAAAAATAACTTATAAGAATTCATAAATCTGAAAAACAAAAAAGACAACCTTTCGGTTGTCAGTTTTGAGAGGGTCTCCGCAAAGCACTGACACTTTTTGCATTCCCTCCACATACATATACACATTATATTGATTTTTTTTTGAAATGCAAGTTTTTTGTCATAAATATTTTTTACTGAATCTTGTTTTTTAACATAATCATGTAATCATAATATTTCGGTGATAATTTTTTATATGTAGAAGATGCAAATTGTTTATTTGGTAATAATATCTTATTGAATCTCTTTTTTCATACTAAATAATCTACTAAGATTTTAAAATCTCCATCTCAAGATACGATAACTATTTGATCAAAATTATCAGGGTTTTCTATCAATTCTTTCATGACTCAAAATATCATATCACTATCAACATTTCACTTTTTCTGGCTAATATCTTTTTTAGTTTGCTGCTTAAAAATAACATTAAATCAAGCTTCTCAAATATTCTGGTAGATATCACTAAAATCTGGATCATAATATCAAATATAGTAAAAACTTTCTTTAACCTTCAACTTGTCTTTTAGATAAATTCTAAATTTAGATAGATTAACTTTCCATCAATCTTTTTTGATTCACGTGTATAAATTCTGACCATCTATGAAAGCCAAATTATATTCCTGGTGCATATAGCAAATATAAAAGATAAACAACAGGATTATAATGATATTATTCACATTTTCAAGATTTTTTTTGACAAAAATAAAAACTCCCAGCGATTTTGATAGAAACTACATCTCAATTCAACCCGGGTTCTACTCTATTCTTATGTCGCTCACATTTCAATCCTAATCGGTCATTAACATTGAACCCGGGTTGTCCCATACAGAAAAAACTCCCAACTTTCGTTGAGAGCATTTTCCACACACTTCAATTATTTCTTTTTCTTGGTCAATCTACGATTACTTTTTTCTTTTTTTCTTAATGATTTTTGTCTATCAGATAAACGATTAAAATCTGTCAAAACATCTTCTCATGTTGCCTGTTCGATAGCGTCTTTTGTTCATTTCACTATACCGACAGATTTTTCAACACAAGGAGCGATCTGATTGAATCATTTTGCATTTTTAGTCTTTATCAGATTTTTGGAAGTCTCTTCAGTAAGTTCAGTAAGTAATAATTCTGTTTTATTCATATGGTCTCTAGGATTATCATGCTTACCCAATCATTTTTTATTCTTTATTCATTCAGCTGTTGTACCAAAAATTCAATATCACAAATTTGTTAAAATTCAATATTCTACTCCTACAATACCTCTCGCCTGATATTCATCAGTTAACCCATTTCTGGTTTCTATAGAACTGATTCTTCTTTTGATTTCATCATCAGTCATTCCTCTAGATTTATACACTGCAATCGCTCTAGATCTAGCTCTTACAATTCACAATTCTGGATCGTTTGATTCTTCTATTCTTTCATTTCAGAGTGTCGCCAGTCGCAGTTTAAATGGTTCAGCCTTTGGAGATGGGACTGACTGAATAATACGCAAGATAGTTTTAGTGTTTGCCGCATCTGTTAAATATCTTTTCCCATCAGAAGCCATCATTTTCAGTTGTCCGATTTTTTCGGACACCTCAGATCATTCAGATATCAACTTACTTTTTAAATCTGATCGATACTTTCTAGGTCTATCGCTTTGAGTTAAAACTGCAACAACATCAACGATAGAAAAATACCATTCATCATTATATCGTTCTCTTCTGATTTTTTCATCATTGAATAGTACAACATCTCCTGTGGTATCAGACGATGAAAGTTTTGTCATAATTATTTTAGATAAAGTGTAAAACCATTTTGACATCATTAGTTTAGTAAAATTTTACACAATTTCAAGATTATTTTTGACAAAAATAAAAACTCCCAGCGATTTTGCTGGAAATTTTATATATCATGAAGTTTCTTTTCATACAATTTAAACAATTCATTGAATTCTTCATCGGATACATCTACTAATTCTCCAGATGGCTTATTATTCCATTTAGTATTTCTCCAATATTTTATATTGAGTCATATATAAGTATTTAATTCATCTATATCCATTTTAAAATTTTCAATATCATCTGGATAGATATAAATTTCAAGATTTTTACACACATTCTTTTCTTGTGACATTGTAATAAATATTTCAATAATATCCATTATTATATCTCTCCTGTTTAATTTATTAATATTTCAGTGTCATGAATTTAAAATAGGAATCGCTAGACCATCACATGCATCAACGTTTCCGTAGTCAAATAATCATTTTATTGAATCATATAAATCAGTTTCTGTTGAAAAAGATCTTCCATTATTATTAAGCTTTGTGTTTGATAAAAAATAAAAAATTTTTCAATTATCATGTTTTATTTGTACAATCTTTCATATTTGTCATATTTTTCAACTACTACTTTCCTTTAGTTTTTCATTCAAATAATCCATATCTCAATTAAAATATTTTTCGATAATGCTTTTTAATACACTACTTTTTGCCTTTTTTATATGTTGAGTAACAATAAATTGATTATTAATTGGTACAACAATATTATCAGCTTTTGTTATATCTCATATTTTTATTCGTATTTTAATTTCCTTATCATTCAATTGGTAATCGTAACTTACCTTTGGCCAGCAAATGAGTATGGATATGATAAAAAGGACAAACAAACCAATTAACATATATTTTAAACTAACTTGAGGAATTTCACAGAAATAGTCAAAAAGTGAGATAATAAGAGATACAACTCATAAAATTTCCAAAAATTTTAATCATATTTTTTTCCATGATTTTAATAATCTTTTTCGTTGTCTTAGTCTTATAATCATACTCATGTATACACACTATCTTTAAAATAAAATCATGTATTTTTTCATTCTTTTCTGTAGTACTGATTCAAAATAGGTCGTTTATCAATTGCATATTTAATAATTTTTTCGTTATAACTTACATGAATGGAAAGTGTATCCCTTGCTATTGCGGGGCAATTTTCGTCATCAACACTTCTGTTTCCATTTAAATTTACAACTATAATTGGTAATTCCTGTTTAATTGCTTGCTCAATTTCCCATCTAACATATTTGTACAAAAATTTTGTTTTCTTTCATACAAGTAGGATAAATAGCTTAGAATTTTTCATTCTTTCTCTGAGTTTAGACTTTATTGTTTCTTCGTTTGCTCTTATTGTTATATTGTTTAAGTCATGAGCATTATAAAAATCAAAATCAATATTCTCATTCTCTTTTCGTGCTCTAAGAAGGTTATAATAGGCCATATCTTCATCGGCATCGAATGCAACATATACTTTATTTCTGTAATTCATTACTCACTAATTCCAAAATATAAAACTTAAGAAAAAGGACCCCACCGAAGTGGAATCCTTTTAGACTACAAGACTAATCAGCCTTAAAGACTTTAAGATAAGTACTTCATACTTTGAAGTAATCATTATAGTCATCTTTTGAGATTTCAACGAGATCAGTTAATCAAGCTACTTTATAAGTAATTTTATCAACCAATACAACACTGTCTTCTCATTCGATTTCAAGAGTTGTTCCATTAGAAACACTTCCATTTACACAACCAAGTTTTCTAGTTCATTTATAGAAACATACATTAGAAACATTATTGCTATTCTCATATTTATCTACAGTGAACTTGAATTCAGTAGATCAATTAAGATCTGATTGCTCAATAGTAAGTAAAGCAGGAACAACATATTTACTAAATTCTAAGTTTATCTCATCTGAGTTCTCTTCATCACCATTAACACTTATCAAAGTAAGAGTATATGGAGCAGCAGCTGGAGTTCCCTTAAGAGAGATAACAACTTCTATTCAAGTTTTATCTATATCTTCTTCTCAGATTTCAGATACAGTGAACACTCCATTAGTAACTGCAATGTCATCTTCATCTACATTTTCTCCATCAATCTTAACTCTAATATCATTTAATGTAAGTGGAGTTGTACTACTTCCTTCAACGGCCGCAATCCACTCACGAGTTACTGCAGGAGTGGCTTCAGAACTTACACATTCTTCTTCTTCTGTAATTCTTTTGTCTGAACAGTGTGCAGCAACATATCACTCTTCTCATTCAGTTCCACTAGCCGCAATCCACTCACGAGTTACTGCAGGAGTGGCTTCAGAACTTACACATTCTTCTTCTTCTGTAATTCTTTCGTCTGAACAGTGTGCATCAACAGAGTCTCTAGCTATTCCACTTACCAATTCAAATTTCATAGTGTCAAGATCTACAGTTCAGTTAGATGAACTAACTCTGAATGCAGCTACAGGGATATTAGAAGTTCTTAATAATACATCTTTTTGCTTGTATGTTGAATTAGAAATAGCTTCAACATCAGCAGTTCCAGCAGATACGAACTTCATGTCAACTGTGTAGTCTGATCCTTTACCAGCTTCATTACCATCAGCATCTTCTCCTCTTATTTCTACATTATAGTTATATGTATTTCCAGCACTTACCGCATATACATCAGCTTTAACTTCAACTTTAACTGACTCTCCAGCAGCAACTTTTACTCTTGTAAGAGAGTCGCTAATTGCTGTACCTGCAGTATCAGAATTATCTATATCAGTGGATGCTACTAATTTACCATCTACATATAGATTAAGAGTAACTGAATCGTCTTTATCTTGAAGAGCTTTACCTGGTGTATAGTATACATCAGTAAGAGTTAAATCTTGTTTTTTAGCTGTATAAGTACCCTCAAATACCGTTACATCTGAAGTTGTTTTATCTTTTTTAAATTCTACAGCTTTTGTAAGATCATTTTCAAGACTTGCTTTAGCAGCTGTAACTTTTAAGTTGTATAATGTAATAGAACCAACAAAGTCACTAGCCAAAACTTTATCTTTAGATTCTTCATAAGTTAAACCATTTACATAACCGTTAGCTGTTCCAATTGAAGTCTTTCCAAGTAATGATTTATCATTAATTGAGAAAGTAACTGTAGAATCAGCTGTAGCATCATCATCAATATCTACAACTAATTGAAGTTTTCCTTCTTTTTCTATAGTTATCTTCTTGTTAAATACACAAGTTCCATTTGTACATTTAGCATCAAATTCTTCACCTGCAACTACTAATCTCATAGCATCAATTGCTTCTCCTGCAACAACGCTAATAGTATTAGCAGCTATAACTATAGATTGTCATCCCAATTCAATAGTTCATTCAGCAACAACTACATCTTCTGAACCAGCAGGCATATTAACTGTTCCTAATTTCTCATTTGAAAGAGTAATTTTACTTCCGTTGAATGTATATTGTGCAGTTGCAGCAGGAGTATATCCATCAACATTTACTCTAGCTCATGTTTTCTTTTCTGTAACTTTTAAGTCAGAACTTTCTTCAAGTGTGAACAATACAGCACTTTCATATTCATCAAAGTCATCTGATAATTCGATATTCATAGCGAAAATAGCAGTTTCTTTAACACCAACCTCAACTTCATCGAAATTTACAGTAATTTCATCATCATCGATTGTATAAGTTACATTTTTGATTTCTTCATCATTAACAGTAACTATTACATCTTCAACAAAATCTTCAAGATCTAATTTCTTATCATTTGTAACATTAGTTACAGTAAATCCTTTAACTAAAGCAGCTGAAGTACTAGAAGCTTTTAATTTGAATCTGAATACTTCATAAGGTCATTCTCCGATGTGATATGTGTCATTCTTTCCCTTATAAGTTAAGATTACATCACTTCCATTATAACTCACAAGGTCATATAAATATGGATTACCTTTAATATCAGATTCGTCTACATTAGCAGCAGATGTTTCAACACTTACAACTTTGAATCCAATTGATGATCCAGCTTTATAATCATCATCGTTAACTTCTTCTTCATCTACAGTCTTTTTACCACTGTAAGTTTGAAGAACTACAGTCATAGTATCTCCATCTTCTAATGTTCTATAATCTTTCAATATAGAAAGAGTTACTTGATCTTTAGAATTTAATTCTTTTGGATCTGTAATTCTAGTTCCATCAGCATTCTCTAACCATACTACATCAACGTCATCAGTTGAAGAATATCCATATCTTTCAAGAGTTACTTTTGTTATTGTGATTCATTCTTCACTAGCCTTGAAAGTAAGAGTGTCTAAATCAGAAACTCATCCATACAAGAAAGCATCAGCTCCTTTATTAGAATTAATAGATACTTCTAAATCTCCGGATTTAACAACTGTATCAGTTTCTTCATCTCCATTATCACTAGCATTTTCTCTACATGCAGCTGGACATGCGTCTGTGTCTGTTGTACATGCTATGATTGTCATTGGATCATCACAGTCTACTACTGCATCGTTTCCTTCACTTCTCATAAGCATTAACATTACATATAATTCATCATCGAGCACTTTTTCTCTTTTTTCC
>FLNW01003714.1_pt1 | contig 16766 bp, 17 predicted proteins | sample 1140371 | NCBI WGS metagenome assembly FLNW01 (sample SAMEA3878170, study PRJEB12797) | bioreactor metagenome | biome: Moose rumen | place: Sweden | collected 2011-10
GTGGACTTGACCATCGGCAGTTCACTAGATATTTTTGGAGGATCGGGCACCCGGTACGCAGATTGTGTTTTGTTTAACCAACAACAAAGCCTTTAACAATTGACAAGAACTATGGCAACTGAAGATTCGAAAAATACATGCGACTCCCGTCCCCCTATTTTTGGACGGACTGTGACGAGTACGTTCCCTAAATATTTTTCGTTTAAGCACCAGCCTCCCGGAAACATCCGCACTTGCATGATTCCGCCAGTCGTTTTTTGGCAAGTGCTCCGCAACCTTCCCCGGTTGATCAAACTGCGTTTTTATTTAAAGAAAAAACGTTCGGAGCGCACTGCAGACGATATTCGTGTCGCATTCTATTCCGACAACCTGGATGAAGTGAACGGCATTGCAAACAATTTGCGCCACGTGATTTCTTATATGCGCGGTCACGATTACAAGGCGGCCCTTGTCGGAAGCGCTTTCAACACGCGTCCTTGCGGAGTCGTGGAAAACGGCTATGTGATTTTATTGCCGCGCGTTTTTAGCATGGAGCAACTCGGTTACGCAAACAGCGAACTCGCGATTCCGCATGTGCGCCCTATTCTTCGCCTGCTAAAGCGTTACCCGGTCGATATCATCGAGCTTGAAACGCCGAGTCCTGGTGCATGGACCATCGCTTTCTGCGCCAAGATTCTAGGCATTAAAGTAATCAGCCATTACCGCACCGATGTTCCCACTTACGCAAAGACTCTTGTCAAAGCCAAGTGGATGCACCGATACGTTTTAATGCTCATGCAAATTTTTTACGGTTTTACACGACCGGTCGTTAGCCCTTGCAAGGATTACAAAAATATTTTGCATAGCGATATCAAGGTTCCACTAGACAAAATCGAAATTATACGGCGCGGCATTCCTCTCGAAAACTATAGTCCCGAATTCCGTGGCAAAGGAACTTGGGAAAAATTCTCCGACCAAAAAGGCAAAGTGCGTTTTGTGTACGTCGGGCGAATTTCTAAAGAAAAGAACCTCTCCCTGCTTCGCAATCTGTGGATGGAATTTCGCAAAACGCACCATGACGCAGAACTGATGTTCGTGGGAGACGGCTGGTACTTGGAAGAACTCAAAAAGGATTTTGCAACGGCTCCGGAAGTCCATTTTGCAGGAGTCCAAGGAGGCGAAGTCCTTGCCGGTCTTTACGCAGACGCAGACTTTTTGTTATTCCCAAGCACCACGGATACGTTTGGAAACGTTGTTGTCGAAGCGTTGGCATCCGGAACCCCGGCGATCGTAACCGACAAAGGAGGTCCTCAGGACATCGTTTTCGAAAAGGGATGCGGAGAAGTTCTCCCGGCAGACGACACCCGCGCTTGGATGAAACAGATCGAAAAATGCGTGGAACTCCGTAAAGACGAAGCCGCTTATCAAAAGGTTCGCGAAAACGCCTACAACCGCAGCAAGGATTACACTTTAGAAAAAGCCGCCGCGGCCCAGTGGGAATTTTACAAAAAGGTTTACCACGAAGCTTACGCAGGCAAATAGTGCGCTTTGCGCATGGTTTTTAAAGAACCACGCCGAATTTCCTTGGCGGCCAGCCGACCTGTTTTCTAAACGCAATCCCTATGCAGTTTGGATCAGCGAAACCATGTTACAACAGACACAGGTTTCCGCAGTCCAAACCGCATACAAAAAATGGATGCAGGACTTTCCAACGATCCAGGCACTCGCTAACGCAAGCGAAGAAGCTGTTCTTTTGCACTGGCAAGGGCTAGGCTATTACAGCCGCGCAAGGAATATCCATAAAACAGCCCAAAAGATCGTTCAAAACGGTGGATATTTTCCAGAAAACCGCCAAGAATTGGAAGCGCTTCCAGGAATCGGAGCCTATACAGCCGGAGCCATTTTGAGCCTCGCCTTTCACCAGCCGGAAGCGATTTTAGACGGAAACCTTGTCCGCATTTTTTCACGAATCTCCGAATGGGATTTTTTACCGGATAAAGACAAAATTTCAAAAAACGCCTATTGGGAAGAAGCGTATCGATGGTCCAATTCCGAGAACGCATTCCTTACAAACGAAGCTCTCATGGAACTCGGGCGAACAGTTTGCAAAAAAACGAATCCGCTCTGCAAAGAATGCCCTATTCAAGGCGTTTGCAACGCTTTCAAAAATAATCGTGCAACGACATTTCCTCCCAAAAAAGAAATCCGCTACATTTCCTGGATTGGGCTTGCTCTAGCTATTTGCGATTCCAAAGGGAATTATTTATTACAATCCTCACCGGAATCGCCATTTCTCAAAAATCAGCTGACATTTCCCCTGTTCGAATACGCAGACGCGTTCAAAAACGTCTTCCCGGGAATCGCTGAAAAAGTCATTTCTTTTGAAAATGTAAAGCGTTTCGCTTTTACGGGAATCGTCGAACATTCCATTACCCGTTACAAAATTCGATGCCGCGTTTTATGTATAGAAGCGAAATCACGCAAAGGTCTTGAAGGCACCTGGATTCCAAAAAAAGAACTTCCCCAAAAAATCATTTCCAGTTTTGCACAAAAAATCGTAATTTTAACGCATGACTTCTGACCTAGTTTCCAAAGAAATTTCTGCAGAGGAAGCGGCAGAACTGATTCATGATGGAGAAGTTCTCGGCGTTTCTGGATTTACTTTAGCCGGTTACCCTAAAACAGTTCCCACCGCTCTTGCCAAAAGGGCAGAACGTTTACATGCAAAAGGAATTCCCTTTCAAATCACGCTTTTTTCAGGAGCATCCACAGGCGACGAATGCGACGGCGCATTAGCTCGCGCCAAGGCAATCAAATGGAGAGCGCCATACCAGTCCAATAAAGACTTGCGAACAGCGATTAACCGGAGCGAAATTCTATACACCGATGCACATCTCGGCATCATGGGGCACCTCGTTCGCACGGGAGCGCTCCCCCGCCCGACTACAGCCATTGTGGAAGCGAGCGAAGTTTCACACGACGGAAAAATCCGATTTACCACTTCTTGTGGAAATTCCGTCGAATATCTTCAAATGGCAGACCGCATCATTGTAGAACTCAACTCCATTTACGGAGACGCGCTCCACGGAATTCACGACTGCTACCTGCCGGAACTTCCCCCGTACACGAACCCGATTCCTGTAGTCCATGTTCTTGACCGCGGCGGAAAGGATTACGTTCAAGTCGATCCGAAAAAGATCGTGGCGATTGTCCGTACAAACCAAGGCGATACTATTCGACCGTTTACGGAATCCGATGCCATTTCCAAAACGATCGCCGGGCAAATTCTCGAATTTCTTGCCCATGAACGCAAAAAAGGACGCCTACCTGCCGGGCTTCCATACCAAAGCGGTGTCGGCAATGTGGCAAATGCGGTGCTCACCGCCATGGCGCGCGATTCCTTGCAAGAACCGGTAAGCCTTTTTACCGAAGTCATCCAAGAAGCGGTCTTTGAACTGATCAAAGCAGACAAGCTTGTCGGAGCAAGCGGAACCGCGCTGACTTGCTCCGCAGAAGCCCGCGAATATTTTAAGAAAAATGCGGATTCGTTAAAACAAAAGTTCGTGCTCCGCTCGCAAGAAGTTTCCAATCACCCAGAAGTCATTCGGCGCCTCGGTGTAATTTCCATGAATACCGCTCTTGAATGCGATATCTTTGGCAACGTCAATTCTTCGCATGTTTGCGGATCCTCCATTATGAACGGAATCGGAGGCTCTGCTGATTTTTCTAGAAATTGTCTGCTCGGATTTTTCATGACGCCTTCCACAGCAAAAGAGGGTGCAATCAGCGCGATTGTGCCATTTGTGACACATTTGGATCACTCCGATCACGAAACTCACATATTTGTCACGGAGCAAGGCCTTGCAGACCTCCGGGGACTCGATCCGGTGTCCCGTGCGCACAAAATAATTGAAAATTGTGCCCACCCAGACTATCGCCAACAGCTCAATGATTTTTTAGATTACAGTATGCGATCCTCGAAAGGGAAACATATTCCGTTCGCTCTTGATCGGGCGTTCAATATGCATCTGAATTTTCTCGACAAAGGAACGATGAAAGAATAACCTCTTCGCTTTGGAATTCTATTTTTCAGACGCAACTATAGAATCCTAAAGGAAACTAGAAATGGCTATTAAACAAGAATTACTCGATCAACTTGAAGAGCGCCGCAAGTTCGCTCTCACCTCTGGTTCTAGTCCGGAGAAACTCGAAGCCCGTCATGCGAAGGGTCTTCTCTCTGCCCGTGAACGCATCGAAGATCTCGTCGACGACGGATCTTTCCAAGAGGCAGGCATGTACGTGGACCATGACGTCCGCGGTTTTGGTTTTGAAAAGAAGAAACTCGCCGGCGACGGTGTTGTGACCGGCATTGGCAATATCGACGGTCGCCCGGTCACCGTGATTTCTCAAGACTTTATGGTCAGTGGCGGTTCCCTCGGTAGCCGTCACGCTCAGAAAATGTCCGAAGCGATGCAGCGTGCAATCGAACTCGGTACCCCGATTATTTCTGTTAACGACTCCGGTGGAGCACGTATTCAGGAAGGCGTGAAGAGCCTTGCCGGTTATGGTAAGGTTTTCCGTGCAAACGTTCTCGCTTCAGGCGTCGTTCCGCAGATCGCGGTCATCGCTGGTCCTTGCGCAGGCGGTGCATCTTACAGTCCGGCCCTTATGGACTTCTGCATTCAGCTTAAGGACAATACGAACATGTTCATCTGCGGTCCGCAGGTGATCAAGGCTTCTACCGGTGAAGAAGCTCCGCTCGAAAAGTTCGCCTCCGCCGCAGCCCATGCAACGGTTTCCGGAAACATCCATTTTGTCGCAAATGACGACAAGCACGCTTCCCAGATTATCAAGAAGCTCTTAAGCTTCCTCCCGTCGAACAATTCCGAACTTCCTCCGCACAAGCTTGCCGACATTGCTCTCGACGATGATCCGAGCATGAACCAGATCATTCCGGAAGATGCCAACCATCCGCTCGACGCTTACCAAGTGATCGAACGCCTTGTCGATCCGAATGAATGGCTCGAAGTGAAGCGAGACTTCGCAAAGAACATCATCACGGGCTTTGGCCGTATCAACGGCATGGTCGTCGGCATCGTTGCAAACCAGCCTAAGTACAAGGCAGGCTGCCTCGACATCGACTCTTCCGATAAGGGTGCAGAATTCGTGAACTTCTGCGATGCGTTCAACATTCCTATCGTGACCTTGACCGACGTCCCGGGCTTTATGCCGGGCCTTGCACAGGAACGCGGCGGCATCATTCGCCACGGCGCAAAGATGCTCTACGCATACGCATCCTGCACAGTTCCTCTTGTGACAGTCATTATGCGCAAAGCTTACGGCGGAGCGTATATTGCCATGGCATCCAAGGATCTCGGTGGTGACGTCGTGTACGCATGGCCGACTGCCGAAATCGCCGTGATGGGTGCAGAAGGCGCAGCCAAAATCATTTATAAGAAGGAACTCGCAGCAGCCGAAAACAAGGATGCCCTTTACAAGCAGCTCGTTGACGACTACCGCGAAAAATTCTCGAAGCCTTACCAAGCTGCAGAATCGGGCATCATTACCGATGTCATCAATCCTGCAGAAACCCGCGCTAAGGTTTCGCTCGCTCTGAGAACTTTGCTCTCGAAGCGTGTTAAACGTCCAAATAAGAAACACGGGTTGAGTCCTCTATGACAACAGCAGTACAACAAGAAGGCGTCGTCAAAGCGACTGGCCCTTATTCCGTTCCAGAACGGTTTAAGGAACAGCTGGCCATTATGCCAGACTCGATTAGCGCACCTCTTAAAGAGCAACTGACTTTGATGCCCGACTCGGCAGTCGTCGAGATTTACCAAGGCGGTCACAAAGTTTCCATTCTCTATAAGACGAATGCACTATCGCGTGAAGCAAACGCTCGCCAAGACAGCATTAGAACTGTCAACGGAGCTAACAAAGCTCTTCCGATTGCCAAAGCCAAACTCGGTGACGAATACATCACGGAACATGGCGAGGCCGAAACATTTACGCTCGGCAAGCTTGCCGAGTTCCAAATGACCGGTCTCATCATCGTGATGGTTGTGATTATCGGCATTATGTTCCTCACATACTTGATGAGCTATGTGGTGAACAAGTGCGTTATGCCGATTCTTTCGAAAGAAAAGAAGACGCCGGTTCAAGCGACAGCCGCCCCGGCAGCTCCCGTTTCTTCGGAACCCATCAAGATCAACCTTGCACAGGGACTTGGCGATCCGGACGCTCCGAGCGTGCATCCGGGCTTTACAAACAAGCAGCTTCAGGCATTCCTCAGCATCGCTGCGGTTTCCGCACTGGAAATTCACCCGGGTCTTTCCAATGAAAAGCTCGCCGTGATTTTTGCCGTCGCAGCCGCAGAAGTGCTAGGCGGTCCTGTGAAAATCGTTAAATTCAAAACACAAAACTCGACCGAATGGGCTTGGACTACTCAGGGTCGTTCAGAATTACAATCCAACGGGCTCTAAGCTCAAGAGGAAAACACTATGAAGAAAGTTATCCGTATTACGTTTGAAGGCAAGACCTACGACGTTGAAGTCGAAGTTCTCGGCAACGCAGCTCCGACAGCAGTTGCACCTGTCGCTCCGGTTGCCCCGGTCGCAGCAGCTCCTGTAGCAGCTGCTCCGATTGCAGCAGCCGCAGCCCCGGCTCCGGCTCCTGCCGCCGCTCCAGCTGGCGAAGGCACGCCGGTTCCAAGCCCGATGATGGGTATCGTATTCAAGCTCAAGGTGAAAGTCGGCGACAAGGTCACGAAGAACCAGGAAGTTGCTGTTCTCGAAGCCATGAAGATGGAAAACTCTATCGTCTGCCCATGCGACGGTACCGTCACTTCAATCGCTGTTAAGGAACAAGACTCCGTAACCGAAGGCCAAGTCTTGATGACTATCGCCTAAGAGGGCCTCCTATGAGTGGAATCTTAAACTCAGTCACAGACATGTTCGTCAACGGCACGGGATTCTCCGGAATCACGGGTTCGATGATTGTCATGTGGCTCGTCAGCATTGTGCTGATGTACCTTGCAATCGTCAAGAAGTACGAGCCTTTACTTCTTCTGCCGATTGCGATTGGCGCTCTCGCCGTTAACATTCCGTCCCGCGGCTTCTATGAAGGTGGCTGGGGCATCGAAGGAATGTTCACTCCGACAGCCGGCCTCTTTTATTACATCAGCCAAGGCATTCATCTCGAACTCTTCCCACCCATCATCTTCCTGGGCGTCGGAGCCATGACCGACTTTGGACCGCTGATTGCAAATCCGCGAACGCTCATTCTCGGCGGCGGTGCGCAGTTTGGCGTGTTCATTACGATGTTCTGCGCAGTCGCCTTTGGAGGCTTTACCTTGGGCGAAGCCGCTTCCATCGGCATCATCGGTGGAGCAGACGGTCCAACGTCCATCTTTACGGCAAACAAGCTTGCGCCGCATTTGATCGGACCGATTGCCGTTGCTGCATACACATACATGGCCCTTGTGCCGTTGATTCAACCGCCGATTATGCGCGCGATGACAACAGCCAAGGAACGCGTGATCCGCATGAAGAGTCTCCGCAAAGTTTCAAAGCTTGAACGCATTATCTTTGCCGTGATGGTGATGGTGGTTTGCGTACTCGTCGTCCCATATGCTTCTGCGTTGATCATTATGCTCATGACCGGGAACATCTTCAAGGAAGCTGGCGTTGTGGAACGTCTCGTGAAAACAGCCCAGAACGAGCTGATGAACATCGTGACCATTTTCCTCGGAACCTCCGTCGGCCTCACGATGTCCGCAGATATCTTCCTCCAGCCCAAAACCTTGATGATTATCGCCATGGGCGTTATCGCCTTCGGTTTTTCGACCTTTGCTGGACTTCTCCTTGCAAAGATCATGAACTGGTGCAGTCCCAAGAATCCGGTGAACCCGCTGATCGGTTCCGCAGGTGTTTCTGCAGTCCCGATGGCCGCACGCGTTTCACAGGTGGAAGGTGCAAAGTACGATCCGCAAAACTTCCTTCTCATGCATGCCATGGGTCCGAACGTTTCGGGCGTGATCGGAACAGCCATTTGCGCAGGCTACATGATTTCAAGACTCGCTTAAAATCGGAACTTTTCCAAAGAGAAATCTCGGTGCAATGCCGAGGTTTTTCTTTTTTAGAAATTTTTCTTTAGGCAAGGAAAGTAAGGGAATCCTTTAGCAGGAAACATTACCGCAGACGAAAGGCGCCCTGCAACAGAGAGGCTTCGTTTTGAAGGTTCTATGGGCAAAGGGGAACATCCTTTGTAAATTTGGAACAAATCCTAACGGACTTTTTATGTATCACAGCAAAACATTCCATGCGCATCTGTGCCTTCTTTCCGCAGCCATCATTTGGGGGCTAATGGCCCCTGTCGGGAAAGCGGCCATGATCTCGGGCATTACAGGCATCGACATGGTGTTTTTCCGCACCACGGGAGCCGCGATCTGCTTTTGGATTATCTCCCTTTGCAATTCCCATACCCGGAAAGAAACCGTTTCGCGGACAGACCTTTTAAAACTTTTTGGAGCAGGCTTCTTTTCGATCGTCGGCAATCAGACTTGTTACAATGTAGGTCTCTCCATGACTTCACCGATCAACGCGACCATTGCAACAACGACTCTTCCCATTCTCGCCCTGATTTCTTCCGCGATTTTTTTGAAAGAGCGCATCACCTGGAAAAAGATCCTTGGTATTGCGCTCGGTTTAAGCGGAGCCTTGATTCTGATTCTCGGAAGCGCTGTTTCGTCCAACGCCAAAGCGGGCAACCTCATCGGTGATCTTTTTTGCGTTCTAGCCCAATGCTGCTTTGCCGTTTACCTAGCTCTGTTTAAAAATGTCATTAGCCGGTACAACACCATCACCTGCATGAAGTGGATGTTTTCGTTCTCAGCCATTACCACTTTACCGCTGACATTGCCATCAATTTTGCAAATCCCTTTTGCGCAAGTTCAAGCAGTCACCTGGACAGAAGTTTCCTTTGTCGTCCTCGGCGGAACATTCCTCGCTTACCTTTTAATGATGCATGCGCAAAAAACGCTCAGCCCAACCATTGTCGCTATGTACAATTATGTACAACCGACCGTTTCTTCGATCGTTTCCGTCGTAATCGGGCTTGCCATTTTCGGACCAAGCCAAGCCCTAGCTATTTTGTTGATTATCCTGGGCGTTTACACAATCAGTCGATGCGGAAAATCTTCACATCCTTGATCTGGTACAAGGTTTGATTTTTGCCCAAGTTAAATTCCAAACGTGCAAAGAGATCGTCCACAAGAGCCGTATATTCGAATTCGTATGACTTCCAAATCGGTTCCAGCGTCACGTGGTTCTGGAAAGCTTCGGTATCATACGTACTATAAGAACCGATACGCACCGTCACGTTTGCGGAATCCTTGGCATATGCAGTAAAGACAAGCTTGTACTTACGCCCTTCCAACAGAGGAATATCTTCATGAATCAGCTGCACACTATAGCTGTACGGCCCCGGATAAGTCACATTCACCGTCATCGTATTATTTGCAATGGACGAGTCCGCAAATCCACCAAGTTGGTGCACCAAAATCCAATCATCGCCATTTTCGAAATTACCGTTAGAAACCCAGTTGGAATCGATTACATCATAACGCGACAAAAGTTCTTCCGAGTATTCCTCTTCCGAAAGGCCATTCGAATAATGCACTTCATAGTGCGATGCGGCAAAAGCTTTTACAAATCGAACCGTCAGGGAATCCCAAATAGCTGTATTGTGTAAAGCGTCAAAACGAACCGTATCGCCATCGACCGTTGCCGCAGTCATCGAAAGTCCACTAGTCCAATTCGGCACCGAGAATCGCACCGTCAAGGAAATCGCTCCATTTTCTGCGGTATCCAAACGGTCCTGCACATAACGCAGTTCAAACGAGTCCAGTCCGGCGAGCGAAAATACGAACGGTACATTTTTCGCTCCGGTTTTCAAAGAACCCGTCACCTGCGGCGCAGAAACGACCGGAGCAAAATGCGCACCGATTTCTTTTAGCAGGCCTCCATCATCAATGGAAATATCTCCGAAGGCGCGCATCCAATCTTCCAACGTTGTCGAAGAATCTTCCGTAAACGCTATCGACATCGGCGCATCCGAAGCGACATCCGGCCAAAGCGTTAAACCCTCTTCGGCGTTAAAGCTCACATAGATATAATAGCTCGAATAGGCCGAAAGTTTGGAAAGCGAAAGTTTCAAACCATCCAGTTGAACCGAATCCGCAAGTTCACCAGTCCCATAATCCACAAAAAAGTGTGCCGAAAAAGAATGCGCTTGAATTTCTGGATTTCCAATTTCGATTCCCGCTTGGTCCGAAGACGAACTACACGCCATCAATAAAAAGGCGTACACGCATAACGCACAAACAAAAAATCGACCAAACCTCATTACATTCCTCGCGTTAATGGGAACAGTTGGATGTTTACCTGAACAACATCCTCTCCAGAACCCGCTTCACTAGAGAAATCTAATAGTTCTTTTCGCATTAGTTGTAAATGTTTTTTTAAAGCAGGGAAATCTTTGCGCTGAATTGCAAAAGTCACCGCCGAGACATCCCGTTTATCTGCCGAAACTGCTTCCATTGACATTTTGGCGAGGTCGAGCATTTGACCGTGGTATTGCTTCACCAGCAAGTCGCTTACTTCGTCATCGGTCGTAATCAGGGATTGCGCTTGGCGGTAACCGTTCGCCGTTTTAGAAATCAGTCCGAGCGAAGTCAACAGTTTTAGTGATTCCGCTGCCTGGGCCGGTGTAATCGTCCCTCCCAAGCGCCTAGAAATCCATTCCGGAGCGGGATTAAATCCCCGAAGCTCCACCATTTCACGGATCACAGAATGATACCATTCCGTGAATATGCGGAATTGCGCCTGATCCATCTTGTGCAGACGGGAACCCGGAGTCGACTTCACCAGCTTTCCGTAATAAAATGCTTTTTCCTTATCCGTTTTCGCTTGGTTAAAGAACACCAAATTTTCGAAATAGGTAGCGCGTTCATCGACCAGATTCAGCCCCTGGATGATTTTCACGACCGTATTCTTGGTGATATTCCGTTTGCCATCCATCACGAGCTTTAAATGCGCATGGCTCGAAAGCCCTGCCTTTGCCGCAAAAAAACGCAAGCTGAACGCAGGCGATGTCGATTTTTTATAAGCGTAATAATCGTGCAGGAATACACGATAATTCGTGTATTGCAAAACGTCCGGCATGGACGGATTCTTGTGTTCTGCACTTTTTTCCATATTTATAAAATAGCTGTTTATGAAGAATTGACGAGAGACAGACCGGGTTTAATGTTTACCTTTGTAACCGAGAGAATGCGTTCTAAGTTGGAATAATTTGGCGAAACGGGCGATATTTTGCCACTTTCCATGCAAAAATTCCGCATCCTTCGCCACACCTTCTTCTTCAAAGCCGAGCCTTTTCGCCAATTTGCAGCTGCGTTCATTTTCCACAGCAGCGGCGATTTCCACACGGTGAATCCCAAGTCTTTGAACATAATCGAGCGCAAGATTCATCGCTTCAGTCGCAAAACCTTCTCCCCAAAATTCGGAACCCAAAAAATATCCGAACGCAGCGGATCGGTTCTGCCAATCAATCCATTGCAAAATCACTTCCCCCAGAAGCGCTCCATCTTCGAATCTTCGAATTCCAAATGCCCCACCGTTCGCCATATTCCGCTGAATTCGATAGGCAGAAATTGCATTGTACGCATCTGTGAGGCTTGCGAAAGATTCCACCCAGGGCAGCCACATGTTCAATTTTTCCCGGGAAGAATCTACCAAGTACAAAAGCTCTTCCGAATCATCCTCTTCCAAAAAACGCAAAAAGACACGTTCCCCTTCAAGAACTTCGTCCGGCATTTCATGTAGACTATTCGACGTCTTCGACATAGAAAGCCCTTTGGCATTCTTGATCGGCCAAGGATTCGCACGAGTAATCCTTGTTTGGATAGAACTCTCCCGTTACACGCGTCAAGTGAATCGCCTCCGGATCCTTCCACTTTTTAGGGAATGCCGATGTGTCCGACAGATAGATGCTATCGCCAAGAATGCGTTTTCCATTTTTGTCCACGTCATACAAAAAGAAGCAACCTTTGCGAGCGCAACGTCCCGTAAACTGGTAAGAAACTTCTCCATAAATCGTGCGGCAAAAAGAAGCCGTTTCGGTTTCTGCCGAAAGAGAACGGAGACCCGCCACGGTCGTTTCCTGGCACGTAGAAAATGAATCCGAGTTTCCGCAAGCGGTGACGATCAAAACCAAAAACGCAACTATCAGAATTTCAAGCAAAGTCTTCATGCCCATAATATAATGAAATCCATATTTTAGAAAGCAATGGTGCACAAAAAAAGTCCCGTCCTTGAAAAGACGAGACTTATGCGGGTGAAAGGACTTGAACCTTCATGTCCTTGCGAACACTAGAACCTGAATCTAGCGCGTATACCAATTCCGCCACACCCGCGAGTGTGTGAATCAAATTTTGAAAATTTCACGACATTTGTCAAGGGACAAAGTCGCGGATCCAGCTTTCACGGTTAACTGTCCACCAGGACCAGTCATGTTCTCCGCGTTCATCGAATCGAATTTTGCACTGTTTAGAACCTAATGCGGAACAGAACTGTTCCATCCACGGAAGAGTCCGGTTCGACGGGTAAAGGCGGTCGGAGCCGCCTTGCAAAAAAGTCCACGAGCCTTGCCGTACTTTGAATGTTTTCGAAAGGTTCTCTGCGTCGGAGACCGCCGCAAGGTTCGTGCTCACGAGAAGGCGAGCCTTGACCGTCCGTTTGCCGTACAGCGTATAACCGGCAATTCCAAGGCCTCCGTCCGAGACGCCGATCAAAGAAACCGTATCGATCGAAATTCGGAAGCGGGCCGCTACGGAATCAAGCATCACGTCAACCGCTTTTAATGCAGGCTGGGTAAGCCAATGATTTTCTTTGCATGCCGATACGCTTACAACGATGTTTTCTTTGGAAGACTTTTCAAGGAAGGGAGCAAACATTCCGCCAGCTTCATAGCCTTTGGCACATTTGGAGCTTTGCATGCCTCCGTGGAACCAAATATAGACCTGGGGATGTTTGGGAATTCCCCGATGCCATACCGCAGACGGACTCATGAAACTGCCGACTGAAATTTGCAGGGAATCTGCCGAAAAAGACCCGGGCCTTGCAGCAAAAGCAAGCGCAACCAGACAAAGAACAAATGCACAGGTTTTCATTTCTGACGTTTTAGAGCGCGACGCAGCGAAAGGAACGAAAGATACAGGAACACCAAGTCCAAACAAGCCGACCAGAGAACCGATCTCAAATGGAATTCGTGGATTGCAGCCGAGTCCAATGCGCCATCGTTTCCTTGCAAAGAAGTCACAATCCATTCTTTTTTCGAAACCCGCACTCCCCGCACTTCAATCGGAGCCGGCGAACCTGTTTCTGCCCAAAAAGAAACCCATTCTGCAAGTACAGCATTCTGTTCTTTCGGCAAAGCAAGCGTATAAACCGCAGATCGATCTTCATTCAAGCAAAAGTAAGTCTTGTCAAAAAGCGGAACTCCCGTTCCAGACCATCCGCGAGGAATCGCCATCGATGAAATCTTTCCATAAAAAAGATCTTCTTCGCCCACAACGCTTTTATAAAACGGCAATGTGTGCAAAAAAAGGTATGACGCCATAAAGCAAAAGAAAGCCGCTAGAGCGATAAAAAGAATTCGCAAACTTCGAGACATTTACTTCCTCGAACGAATAACAAAAAACAAGGTGAACAAGAGCAAGACTATCGACACCAGGTAGAACACCTGTTGAATCCAGAATTTAACTTCCCGCGTTTTCAGAGTCTGCATTTTAAACGCTTGCAACAAATTTTCACAGCGTACCAAGGATTCGTCATTATCGATTCGAATCCAAATGGCTGCGAGTTCCATATTGCGCGCCAAAAGATCTCTATAACGGGAAGCAAGAGCATTCGGCACATTCCCCAAAACGGATTCGTCCACAGAAACTGCGATTCCGATCCGCGCCGAATCCAAAGCTTCTATAAGAGGAGAAGCCGCTTTCCAATTCCAATGGTTCAAATCTTGAACAAGGATCTTGACATCTTCAAGCCATTTGGCCCGGAGCGGCGCATAGCGGCGCACCGATGCAACCCAACTCAAAACAGAGGTTTCAAACAGCGAAAAATCCTGCTCCGGTGGCATCCATTCCACTTTGCGCGCACTTTCCGAAGCGGCATAAAGCGAAACGGCCGTTTCACGTAAGCCCCGGAGCGAAGACATCAACAGCATCGAATCCGGCTCCGGGCTAAAACGGACCTGCTCCATTTTGCGCATCATGCGCGATTCAAAAAACTTGTAATCGGAAAGCGTTTCCACATAGCGGTTGTAAATTTCAACCTGCTGTTTCTGTGAAAAATAAAAGAGAACGGTCAAGGCCAAAGTGAGTAACAACACGCCCCACACGAGTGGCGTATTAATTCGACTTTTCAAAATTTCCGAGATAGATTGAAATCGATTCCCTACCATAATTCCGAAATTACCTTTTTTCTATGTTGTAAACATGTTCACACGTCAAAATTTTGCCTTTTTTACCCTCTGTGCCGCCCTTTTTTGCGCCTGCGGCGAAGGAGATGTGCAAGAAACAGTCCACTACAATGGAATCCGCAAAACGCAAGTCCCCTATCAAAACGGCAAACCGCACGGAGAATTTAAACGTTGGACGTCACACGGCGACCTTGCTGAATCCGGGATGTATCAAAACGGACTCCGTGAAGGAATCTGGACAGAATGGTTTACTAACGGCAAAGTCCAATCCCAAGGTGAGTATCTGAATGGCAAAAAGCAAGGCATTTGGAAAGGATTCTTCCAAGACGGAACGACCGCCTGGGAACATGCCTACCAAGACGGCGAACCAACAGGAACTTGGACAGAATTCTATCCGATTCACGGGAACATTCGCGCAAGTGGAGTCAGAATACAGAACCCCGTCAAAGAAAAAAATTCCTGTTTCAAAAATGCAGAAATCGGCATTCGGGAAACCTTTGCGCCCAACGGCAAAAGAAAACGCGTTGAAAATTGCAAGTTTGGACATCTCGATGGCGAAGTCAAAACCTACTACCCCGGTGGTTCCCTTGAATCTATTTTGGAATACAAGCAAGGGAACCTCGATGGCAAAGCGACATTTTTCCGTGCAAAGAGCGGCTATTACACAAATTCTCCGGGAACACCATTCCGTTCGGGGTTTTATAAAAACGGAATTCGCGATTCCATTTGGACCTATTATGCAAAAGACGGTTCCGTGATGAAGACAAGCGTATTTCAAAATGGCAACGGCATCGCTTATGGCGAACTGGATTCCGACGGACTTGATGCCGAAACCACTTTTGTCGCGGGAGTCGTGCACGATTCTATTCGGTACAAGCTTCCGGACCGACCACTTCGATTTATAGAAGTTTGGGACAAAGGCGAAAAGAAGCTTCTCCTTGCGTATTACGAAAAAACGGGAAAGCTTGCTAGTGAAGGGCATTTTGAAAGAGGCAAGCGCAACGGTTTTTGGAGAAACTGGTACGAAAACGGAACCATCAAGGACAGTCTTTTTTACAAGGATGGCGAACCGTTCGGAGAACAGCTGTATTACGATTCAACGGGAAAACTCTATATGCGTAAAAACCAGTTCGGAAAGAACGGTCCCATGCAAGTGAACTTTCAATAGTTAAAAATCGTAGCGGACAAAAAGTTCTGCACGATGTCCTGTTTCAAAACCGAAGAGCGTACCGCGGTTCATTTCATAGCCAAAGCCGTAACCCAGCGGCCAAGATTCAAAGAAATAAGCAATTTCGCCACGCATGCGAAAACCCCAATACAAATCGTCCATTTTTTGATAGCGCGATTTCAAATTTTTGTTTTTAGACTCGTTCACCCGATGTCGCAACAGGAACACGTATGAAAGTTGCAGCCCTCGTGGAGTTTCCAACTTGTAAAAAGGTTTCCACACAAATGAAGTTTTTCCACCTAATTCATCTCCAGGCAAAAAATGATCTTGTTCGATGAACGTATAATAGCCGAGAGACGCTCCTAAAAGTAAATATTTCGAAAACGGATAGATCGCCATCGGTTCAACAGCAACTCGCTGGAATCGGTCCTTTCGGCTTCCTTCTCCCGGTGCAAAACGAAAGTTTGCGTTCACGCCCACATACTCGTTCGGGGAAATTTTTAACCCCAGATAAGATTCGTTGAAACCGTTCACGCGCAAGTCCACGATTTCGTGTTGTTGTTTAAAATTTGCCACTTCGTACTGGTACGAAGCAAATCGATACGCAATATCGCTGTACACGCTCAAGCATTTGCAAAACGCAAGTTCGGTCGAAAGTCGAACATCTCCGCTGTAGACGTCATCGCGCAGTTCCACAATTCCGCCAATCATTACAGCTGTATGCGGAGCAGTCACCGGCCGAACCACTTCCGTTGCAAATGAAGAAATACACGCCAAAAGAATTGCGCACCCGATTTTCTTCATTTTAGCAGACAGAGTTACCATTTGTCAAAAATATAACAAGCTTTCCTAAAATCTTTTTTATTATTTCCCGTTGAAAAGAATCTATGGGCAAAATACGGTACATTTTTCTGCTGGCCGGCAGTTTTTTTCTACTTCAATGCGTTTGGAACAATCCAGACGAAAGTTCAAGCTATTTGCCTATCAACGATTCCGAATATCCTTACGCCGATCTTCCACGATTCGTCATTGAAACAGAAGGCTTTCGCGAAATTCGAGACAAGACAACCGAGAT